>JAEEGL015743686.1_pt1 | contig 36461 bp, 25 predicted proteins | sample 9134231 | NCBI WGS metagenome assembly JAEEGL01 (sample SAMN16246548, study PRJNA631951) | gut metagenome | biome: gut microbiome; feature: rumen; material: fiber-attached | host: Bos | place: Iran: Karaj | collected 2018-10 | reverse complement strand
TCCCCAATCCCCAATCCCCAATCCCCGAATCAAAGTTAAATTTAATAAATTATTTTAATGATTTTTATATTTTATTAAAACTTTAATATATAAATATTTTACTTATTATTTGCAATATTAATATATTTAATTTATTATATTCCCTAAAAAAATTTTATTTATTATAGAAATGTTGAAAAAAATATTGTTGAATCAGTATTTTTTTAAAAATGAATGTTTCTAATATCTGAAATTTTCTTACCATTTGTTTCATTTTTACAATTGCTGTTTAATTTCCCTAACAAAAACTCATATCTTTAACATTAATAGCATTAAAATCAAATAAATTTAAAGAAGTAAAAGAAGAATAAAAATAAAACATATTACTCATATCTTTAACTTTATCAGCATTTAAATTAGATGAATTTAAAGAAGTAAAAGAAGAACAATCATACCAATTTTCTCTATATAATAACATGGATTTTGAATTGTTAATTTTAAAAAAAAATAAAACAATAAAAAATAATAATAAATGATGCGTTGAGAAACAATAATAAATTATCATTTATTATATATTCAAAAGAAAAATATAATATTAAATTTTCTTTTAAAATCCTTTTGTAACTTTTATAGCTTAATAAGAAGAACAATATTAATATTTTTTATGAATATATAACAGATGATGATCTTTTTCTTTTATTTAATGAATTATTGTTTACTATAATTTCAGTTGTTGTTAATTCTTTAAAATTAATTAAAAAATTGTGGTCATTTATATAATAAAGAAGAAAGAATTGATGATTGTTTTTATATCATTTCTCAATAAGAAAATTTATTCAAGATTTTTAACAGGAAAAAGAATTACTCAATTAGAAAAAATAAAAATGAGATAATTTAAACATAATTTTTGTTTGTTTGATTTAATTATTTCTGGTTAAAATATGATTAAAAAAAAATTATTTCTATAATTCAAAAATATCAATGATAATTCAATTATAATTACTTCTATAATCTATTAATAAATATTCTATATGTTAAAAAAAGTAAGTTTAGAATATAATAAAAATAGCTTTAAAAAATGTTTTATTTATTCTAAAAAATTATCTTAAAAATTATTTATTTTATTATCAGATGACTACTCAAAAATTATATCATTTCTAGATATGAATAAAATATATTATTTAATAATTATAAAATTTTATCCTTTATTTTACTTACTAAATTATCAAAAATAATTTTATCTATTTTAGATATATTTAGAGATTTTAAAATCATTTGAAAATAAGAAATAATTTCATTTTCTGTGTTAGAGTTATTTTTTGATTCTAGAATTTTATTTATTCCTTCAGAATCCTTTAAATTAATTTTTTTAAAATAATTTAAACTTTTAATTTGATTTTCATTAAATAAAATTGTTTTAATAAAATCTACTTCTTTTAAATTTCTCAAATATCTATTTAATTCAACTAAATTAATATAATACCAATCTAATAACTTTGGATATTTATAATTTCTATTTTTACAACATAAATATTTTTTATATTCTAAATTAAAATCAGTATTTTTTATTTTCTTTAAAAATTCTTTATTACTTGAAAATTTATGTACAACAAATGGATTAGAATTTAACTTTTGAATAAGATTTAAATTACTTTGTTCTGGAGAAGTTCCTAATTGAATATTTTTTGTTTTTAAATTAAAATAATTTGTTGAATTATTAGTATAATTAAAGGTATTATTTATTTTAAATAAACTTTTTTTATGTGTTACATTTTGAGTAGAAGGTATTTCTTCCATATTATTTAAAGATAATATATTATTTTGATTTGAATTAGATTCTTCATTTTTATTTAAAATATTTTTTTGTTCAATAGAATTTAAATACATTTTTTTTGTAATTTGACTGTAAAATTTCTTAGAATATAAATTATTATCATTATTATCTTCAAATTCGAAAATTTTATATAAAATTTCTATCTTCCTTAAATTTTCTCCAACATAATTAGTAATTAATCTAAAAAAATAAATAATAATATTAAGTAAACTGGCAACAATAGCAATAACATCTTGAATTTTAGTATAAGATCTAATATAATAATTATTGTCTCTTATAGTATATAAATTTAATTCATATATTTTAGAAGAAGCACCTTCAGAAAGTAAATCTTCATCAAAAAAAAAAGAATAAGTAGATCTAATATTATCTACTCCCCAAATAGAAATATTTTTTTCACTTTTTAACAACCAACCTTTATCATCATTAACAACAGTTTTTTTTAAAAAAATATCATCATTTCTTTGTAATCTAGTACTTAAACAATAATAATAATTTTTAACAATATTAATTAAAGGTTGATTATAAGATAAGGGATTAAATTCAATAACAGGATAATATAAAGCGAAAAATTTAGGATCATCTTGATTTAAAAATTGATTTAAAAAATGTAAATCAGTACATTTATTATTATCCTTTGAAAATTGAGTTCCATTTTCACAGAAAAAAACTTGTATTTCAAAATAATATAAATTAGGAGAATCCCAATAACCACCAAATTTTTTTCCTTCTAATTCAGGACAATATAATAAACCGAAATTTTCACTTACATTTTTATTATTTAAAAAATCACTTTCGTTACATATATGATAATTTAAATATTCATCTTTTATTTTAGAACGAAATTTACCATCGTCGCCTGGCTCTGTTGTATAATAATATATTCTAAAATATAATATATTTGAAACATTCATAAAATTTCCATCATAATCTTCTATTCTAAATGCAAAAAATAAATTTTCTTTCTTTAAATCTATTTGCTCATATAATATATGATTTTCTAATGACATTGTTACTGATGGATTTTTTCTCAAAAAAAAATTTTCTCCAAATATTACTACTAATAAAAAAAAAATGAATACAATTAATATTGTTAAAATTCCTCCTATTGTTGTTCCCATTGTTCGTCTTTTTCCTGAATAAAAATGAAATTTAGAACGAAAAAAATCTATCCTTTGCAAAAATGTAAATATCATTTTTTTATTTGTTTGATATTTTATTGAATTTAATTATATTAGTTTTAAAAAATATTTATCAATAAATGCTTATAATTTTTAATAAAATATAAAAATAAGGATGAACAAAAAACATGTCAAAAACTTTATAAAAAAACAAATTATAATATAAAAAAAAATCCAACAAACATTGAATATTTAAGAATTTCTAAACAATCATTATGAACTAAAATAGATCCCTCTTTATCAATAATAAACATGAGATATTTATCTTTTAATATTACTGACAATATCTCTATAATTATCATCCACAACAATAATCATATCATAATTAATAATCATCCAAATTAATTTATCTTGATTTTAATATTATATTTCTTCTTAATATGAATATTCTTCTTATTCACATATATTAATTCCAAACCAATATAATTATCTTTTTGTTTTTATATTCCAATATTTATTATTTATTACGTGTGCCATTGTTCTTTCTGCTGATTCACATATATTTTCATTATATTAATAATAATACTTTTATTAGTATATTATATTCTTTTTTTTATTTTTTAATTTTTTAAAATGCTTTTTTTATTTTATATTTATTATATTTTGATTATATTTTTATGCGAAAATATCTACGAAATTAATAGAATCCCAAGTTAAAGAAGAGCAAAAACGATAATTTCTATTTAAATTAGATATTTTATCATAATCTTCTTTATCCATTTTAAATTTAACTGAATCTAAATTTTCAATTACTCTGTCATTTTTCCTAGTCATAGGAATAGGAATAACACCTAAATAAATATGCCAATTCAAAACAATTTGTCCACAACTTTTATTATATTTCTCACTTAATTCCTTAATAACTTTTTCATCTAATAATCTCCCTTCATATTTATCTTTTCCTTTATGATAATCATAATTACCTAAACAAAGAGGATCATAAGCAATTAATTTAATATTTTCCTTATTACAAAAATTCAATAAATTTCTTTGAAATAATAAAGGATGAAATTCAACTTCAATAAAAGTAGGTTTAATTTTACAAAAAGAAAGAATATTCATTATAGTTTGAATATTATAATTACTTCCACCAATATTTTTAGTTAATTTTTTATATACACATTGCTCCATTTTTTCCCAAACAATATGTAATGGATTAATATTTATTTTTTCTCCATTTGAATATAAATATGACATTGGCCAATGATCTAATAATAAATCAACATAATCTAATTGTAATTTTTTTAATGAATTAATTAAACTTTCTTCTGGATTATTTCTTTCATAAATATTAAACTTTGTTATTATGAATAAATCTTCTCTTTTACAAATTTTTTCTTCAAATATTTTTTTTAAACCTAAACCAATTCCTTCTTCTGAATTATATATTGAGGCAGTGTCAATTAATCGAGAACCATTTTTTATTGAATTATATATTACTTCTGATATTTTATTGATATTTCCTATATCTGCTGTTCCTTGACCTATTATTGGACACTTTAAATTATTGTTTAATGTGTAGAAAGATGGGAATAATTCCATTTATATATTTTATTTTTTATTCTTTTTTTATGGGATTATCGTGTTAATTATTCTTTTTTTTAATCAATATTTTATTTTTTTTAAATATTCTTTTAAATTTAAATTTAAATTGTTTTTTAATTATGAGTAATGAAAGTGAAATATATTTTCAAAATATTAAACCTAAACTTCTTAGTTTTAATCTTCCTATTTTTGATGAATTTATTGATTTAATTTCTACAGGAAAAAAATTTATGATATTTGTTCAAAAATTAAATACAATTGTTTTAAGATTTAATGAACTTTTAGCAGAAGAAATAGAAAATGAAAATAAAGAAGATGACATTAATTTTAAAATATTATTACAAAGAGAAGAAGATTTATTTTCTTTATTAAATAAAAAAGAAGAATTAATTGAAGAGTTAAAATATAAATTATCAATTTTAGAAGAGAAAAAAAATAATGATAAAATTACAATGAATGAACCTCTATTCAAATCTAAAAATTTTAATAAATTATTTCCTCAAAATAAAAAAGATTCAAAAGTAAAATATAAAGAATTTTTTAAAGAAAATAGTGATAATTTAATTATTAAATTACAAAAAGAAAATACTGAAATGGAAAAAGTTTTAAATAAATTAACTGATATTTTATTTGAAAATAAAATAATAAAAGAAAAGAAAATAGAATTTGATAAAAACATTTTGAATCAATTAGAGGAATATTTTAATTTAGAAAAAATAAATAAAAAAAACAATTTTGTGTTAAATTTCGATTATCAAAAACCAAAAATTAAACTTTTAATGGAAATAATAAATTTATCTTTTTCTTTAAAAGATTTTGGTAATTTACTTAAAAAACATAATGAATTAAAAAATGGATTAAATGATATAATTTCAATTGAAAAACATGATGAAGAATTATTAAGTTCAAATGATAAATATTTTAAAACAGTATTAGAACAAATTGAAAAAAATTTTATAAATATTAATTAATATTTTACAATTATAAATATTCTTTATTATTCAATTTAAATTTAATATTATATTTAGAATTAAAATAAAAACTTGATTTATTTAACCTTTTAAATAATTCAATTCTTAAATAAAAGAAAATAAAATAAATACATATATATAAAAAATGATTAAATTAATATTATTTGTTTAATAATGATAACTAATTAAATTTCCTAATTAGGAATAATAATATGATAAAATTTTATTTTTGTTTGTTTTTATTTTTCAAATTCTAAAAAAAAATTAGAATTTTAAACAAAAACTTAGAATGCAATTTTCATAATTAATTATTTATAAATAATTATTTTCTTCTGTCTCTAAATAATAAAATTGATTTATATATAGTATTTTGATTTAAATTAAATAAAAAAATGGGGAAAAGAAAAATCAAAATTTCTAAAATTAAAAATAAAGTATCATGTCAAATAACATATTATAAAAGAAAAAAAGGGTTAATAAAAAAAGCAATGGAATTATCATTATTATGTGGAATAGATTTTTTACTTGTTATTGTAGATCAAAAAAATAGATTAAGTGTAACTTGTTCTCAAAGTGAAACACATGACTTTATTATGAAAAATATATTAAATATGAATGATAGAAATGTAAAAGAATATTATTCTTTAAAAGATTATAATAGGATTTATGGACATAAAAAAGAAAATAATATGTATTTTTATGATGATAATATTGAAAAAGAAATTCAAAAATTAAAAAATACAATTAAAGAAATACCAAATGATCTTTGTATTACAAACAGTAATAAGAAATATGATAACGCTAATTTTGATAAAGATAATTTTTTATTTAATCAAAAATTAAATGAAATTGAAACTGAAAGTGATTCTTCTTTTTCTAAATTAAATGATATTGAAATTTATATTAATAATCAAGGATTTAATAATTTTTCTGAAAATAATAAAAAAAATATTGATTCAAAAAAAAAAGAGAATTTTCAAAAAAACCTAAAAAAGAATTTATATAATCAAAAATATAAATTTATCCAAAATTTCAATTTTAATAATTCAAATGATTTTATATATAAAAATCAACAAAATAAAATATACAATATGATAAATAGGTATTTTGACAAGAAAAAATATTTAAAAAATGAAAATTATTTAAATCCAAAAATAAATGATTTAAATTTAATTAATGGAAAAAATGAAACATTTTATCAAATTTTTGGGTTAAATGATTGTGGAATGGATTTTAATGACAATTTAAAGGATGGATTGAGTTATGATGGAATTGAATAAAATAAGAATTTTAAAAAGTCTTTTGAGTATTTAAAATAATGGTTGATTCTTTATATAAAGTATTTTATAAAATATTTTATCTTAGTTATTTTTTTTTAAAATGGTTTTTTTATTTAAAATGATTATTATAGTTAAAATAATTTTTATAATAAGACGAATGAAATATAATTATTTTTTTTACATTATCTCTATCTCAAAATTCTTCTTCAATTACTTTATATTATCATTATTATTATTTCTAAAAAATTAATCCATTATATCTAATATATCTAAAAATTTCATTAATATCACTGACTTTTTTAGATGATACTTTGAAAAAATCACAATTGAAAATATTTAATTAGAAGAAAAAATTCTTTTTTAATCATTTGAAAATATTATTAATCTTTGTTCTACATTATTCAATTCCTGATATATCATAAAAAGTAAATATTATTGTTTCATTAATACATAAAAAAATCAAATAATAAAAAGAAGAGGAAATAATATTTATAACTTATATAAATTTTTTCTAAAAGATTATAATAATTCATTATCTAAAGAAATAGAAAATATATTAATGTTAAACAAGTATTTTTTAAAAAGAAAACTATTTAATATTTTTATTTTTTTTATTTTTGATTACGTAATTTTTTGTTTTTATTTTTATAATTTTTTAGGGAGAATATTTTGAAAAAAAAGTTTTTTATCATTTATATTTTTTATAATATATTTATTATATATTTTATTTAATTATTTTTTTTATATATATAGGCTAAATTTTTTTATTAATTTTAAGTTGTAAATATAGGGGTTTGATAAAATGGATGATATGAATCAATTTAATTTTCATGGATTTTTCCGAGAAGATAATTATGACATTCCAAAAGCAGATTTATTCAAACATAATATATATGAGTTAAAAGAAGATAGAGAAAGTGAAAATGAAAAAGTATTATATAATGAAAGCAATGATGAAACATTAATTCAAAAAGAAAATATGGAAGATAATATTTCAACATCATCAGAAAAAAAAATAATAGATAAAAAAGAATTAAGAAAATTAAAAAATAAAGAAAGTGCAAGAAAATGTAGAATGAAGAAGAAAGAAGAATTTAAACATGTTTTAGACGAAAATGAAAAATTAAAAAATGAATTATGTTTTCTTAGAAAAAAATTATCAACACATCTTTGTCCAGAATGTAAACAAAAAATATTAAATTCTCAAAATGAAAATTATCAAATTTCTTCTAAAATTGATTGTCAGAATATAAATAATAAAAAAATTTTTTTAAATAAAAAAAGAAGTTGTGTTATTTTTACTGCTATAACTTTATTTTGTTGTTTCTTTCTAAATATTTCCTTTCCAATTCAAAAAAAAATCAATTTAAGAAATTTATCAAAATCATTTTATTCTATTAATAAATATATTCAAAAGAAAAATACTACTTATTCTCCTATGATTATTCAAAAAGGAATTTTAATTAAAAATGGTAATGAAGAAATTGAAGGGAATATTTTTCGGAATAAGAAATTAATTGAAATTGATTTAAAAAATTTATATCAAAATGAAGAAAAAAAAAATAGAAGAGATAAAATTTATTTAACTAATGATAAATTAAAAAAAATTAGATTATGCTTTGAATTTGAACCTTTTTGGAAAGAAATTGATAAAGAAGGAGAAAGTGGAATTGGAATGGAATTAATAAATAAAAAAATGAGTTTATTTGAATAATTTAATATAAATTATTGAGTATTCTTTAATATTATAATATTATTATTAATTTTATTAGTTAAATGAAATGATAATAAGTAAACAATATTAATTCTTTTTATAAATTTTACTTTTTTTGATTATATCTTTCTTTTATTTAATCATTTATAATATATTATTGATAGAAGATATTATTATCTTTTTATCATAATTAAATATTGATATTTCAGATATTTAAAATAAATTAATTGTTGGTATATTTTTGAATTTTTTTACAAAAATCGAATAAATAATATTATTTTTATATGATTTTCATTTTACTTCTCCCAACTTTAAAAGTAAGAAATCTTTTGGTTATCTTTATTTTTTATTTATTTATAAAAAAAGATAAATGATCTTATGATGAAAGATTTAAATATGTTTCTCCTTTATCTGTTATTTTTAAACTGATTTTCTTAATATTGAATTCAATTAAAAAACATATATAAAAAATATTTAAAATAATTGATATATTAAAATATAAATAATATAAAGAAAAAAGAATAATTTAAAATTAATCACATTATTCAAAAAAATAATTGTTCAAAAGAAAACTATAAATCCTAAAATGAAAAAATAATCTTCCATATAATAACAAAAATAAAATAACAAAAATGAAAACTAAAAAAAATATAAAAAAACAAATATTGACCTTACTTAATTTCAACATTATCAATTCCAATTTCTTTTTCATACCTTTGAACATTTTTACAAAATTCTTCGAATTTTAAATCTCCTTTAATTTGTTTAATATATTTTTTAATATTATCCATTTCATTAAAATCATTGATAGTTTTAACATGTTTACCTTCAAACCATTCTCCAAATTCATTTAAATTACTAGAATAAATAAATCCAAAACCATGTTGTTTTCCATTTTTCCAAAAACCTTCAAATTTTTTACCATCAGTCCAAAAAAAAATACCAAATCCATCTTTATTATTATTAACATAATTACCATAATATCTTTTATTATCAGGCCAACAAAAAATACCATAGCCATTCATTTTATTATTATCCCATAATCCCATATATATTCTTCCATCTCTCCATTTAAAAAAACCTTCTCCTTTAATTTCATTATTATAAAAATAACCATCATAAATATTTCCTTCTGGAAAAAAAAATTTACCTTTCCCATTTTTAAACCCATTAACAAAATTTCCAATATAATGAGAATTATCACTATATGTGACATCACCTATTCCATTTTGTTTATTATTATCCCAAGTACCTTTATATACTGTTCCATCTAAACCTACATATTTACCATATCCACATGCTAAATTATTTTTAAATTCACCTTCATATATAAATCCTTCTATATTTAATAATCTTCCTCTTCCTTCCATTTTATTTTCTTTAAAAAATCCTTCATATATTGAACCATCACTTAAAAATAATTTTCCAAATCCTTCTCTTTGAAATTTTAAATTTACTGTTCCTTTATATATTGTATTACCTGGATATAATAATCCCATTGTCTTTAATTGAGTTGATGTATTTAATAAATATGCTTCTTTTTCTTCTAATTCAAATTTTGGCAGTAAATTTTTTAATTTTAATATTTTAGGATTATTATCTTGATTTTCTGTACTATAATTCATTGATATTTCTTTTATTTGCTTTGATAAATCTGAAAAAGAACTTGAACCATGTATTGAATAATTATTTATATTTCTATTTAATTCTGGATTTTTCTTTCGAAATATATATCCACGATATATTGATTGAATTTTTATTATTGATTTCTTGTTTTCTTGTAGGTTTATTTTTGTGTCAGGAGATTGTGAATATGTATTATATTTACAACATGATGATGGGGAGGAACCCATTAAATTTTTTTTTTTGTTTAGTTTATTTTTTGAAGTTTATTTATTTATAACACCGGTTTTTATTTTAAAATGGAATTTTTATTTTTTTGTTAAATATGTTTTTTTAATTTTTATAATATTTATTCTATAAATAATTAATGTATTAATATACTCTTTTTTCATATATATATTAAACATTTATATACATTATTCAATATTAAAACTTAATTATTAAATTTGGTTTTATTAATTTGTTTTAATAAAATAAAATAAAAACCTAAACCTTAAAACAAACTTTTTTAAATTAACAAATCAGAACTTAAAACAAGACAAACAAACCAAGTAGTCCAAATTTTTTTAATCCAAGGAAAATAAAAGAATCCAGGAATTAAAATGAAAATACAAATATAAATATGTTGGAAAAAGAAGAAAAGAAAAGAAACAACAATAATAAAACAAAAAGTTAAAACTGAAATACATGGTAAAAGAAAAATTTCATCAACATAATTCATACATCCAATACCAGCAAATTCAAAAGTTAAAAAAAAATAGAAAAAAACATAAAGTAATTTAACCCAAATAGAATAATCATTAAAATCACGAAGAGGGTCATTTACATCAATATTATATCTATCATAATATTTAAACATAATATTTCCATTAGGATTTCTCCATCTATTATTATTATTATAATTATAAATTATATTTTGATAATTATTATTTTTTTTTTTTTCATTTTCTTGTAATACTTTAATAATATCTTCTTCATTTTTAGGTTTATAAAATTGTAATCCATTACATTTTCCACTAGTATAATGTCCATAAGAATATTTTCCATTACATAACCAACACCATTGATATTTACATTCAGCACATGTCATATGATTACATCCTTCATTTTTTTCTGTCCACATTTTACAATTTGGACATTGTTTTATTATTTTTCCTTGTTTCCATATTTTAAAATCTTCTTCTTCTTTCTTTTCACATTCTTCATTTCCATGCCAATTTTTTAAACAATTAAAACAAAATTTATGACCTTTTTTACATGTTACATATTTATTTTTTGATGTTTTTTCACCATAAGAATCACAATTTTTCACAGGGCAAAATTTCTTATTTTTATTATTTAATATTTCCATTTTAAGAGAAAATTTATTATATTTTTCCATTAATTTTTTATTGTCTTTAATGATACTTTTAATAAATTCATCATTTAATTTTTCTTTACAATTAAAATTCATACATTTAATATTACCAAAGCCTTCATCTATTTTACTTTGAAGATAACTAAACCAACAATGAGAACAATAAGTATCTTCACATATATTATATTTAATAATATCTTTAGAATTTAAATCAAACGAATCTCCACAAATAGGACAAATAAATCCATTATAATTACTTAATTGAATTTTAGTTTCTAATAATTCATTATTACTTTTTAATTCATTATTTATTTCTTCATTTAATTCTTCTGGAAGATAATCTGTGTGATATTCTGGTAATTTTCCACATATATAACATGTTTTTTTTTTGTGTTTGTAATCTTTGAAAAAATTATGGTAATATATTCCTTCTTGTTCTGTCATTAAATTTACTGCTTGTTCTATACTTTGAGGCTTTAGAAATGCATATACTTTCTTTATCATTATTGAATCATATCCCATTTCTTCTAATATTTGGAAATCTTCATTATATGATGAATCTGTCAGTAAGGATTCACGACTGAATTCTTTTGATGCATTTATCTCTAATAAAGAGTCATTCATTTTATTTTTCTTTTTTTTTTTATGTTATAATTTTGTTTAATTATTATATTAATTTTATTTTTTTTTATTGTTTGGAAATTATAATATTATTTATTTGGGAAAAAGAATATTATTATGTTTTTATGATTAAAATGATAAAAAATTTTACAAAATTTTTATAATTCTTTTAAGATTCTTTTTTAATTTTTTTCCATGAAAAGTTTGTTTAATTAATTACTCCTTTTTTAAAAGCATATTTCCTTCACTAATTCCTTAAATTACGAGATGAATTATATTTTTAAATAAAAACATAAATTTAAATTAAAGAGAAGAATTTAAAATATATAAATCTTTCTATAAAAGGAATTTGTTAAATAAATTTAAATTATTTTTATATAATTATATTATATTTAAATGGAATCTTATGATGATCATGAAACTAAAATTGAAGATTCTCCACAAAAAAAATTTATATCTACTTTATTAAAAATTAATAATTTGGTTCTTATTATTAACATATTTGAAGCTCAATTATATGGAATAAGTTCAAAAATAATTTTATCTATCTATTTTCAAATGTTTTTATCACAAACATATTTAATTTTTATATGGAGTCAAGCAAGAGTTGATAATCAAAAAAAATATTATTATTTAATATATATTTTAAGTGTTTGTCTTTTATTTTTTATTTTCATTTTCATCGCTGACATATTTCAATTTATAGGATTTAGACATTTTTTTATGATTACTTGGATATATATTTTTGAAGGTAATTCGATTATTACTCCTATTTTAGTTATTATCTTTTTCTTTTTTAATAAAAATTTTTATGAAAAAGATATAAAGAATGATGATATAGAAAAAAGATTAATTGATAATAAATTAGATTCTTAAATATAATATTAATATTAGAAAGAATATTAAGTATAAAAAAGAATTTTGAATTGTGATAATTTTTTTATTTAATATAATATTTTTAGAAAAAAATTATATAATATACATAATTATTATTAAAAATGAAAAGTGCAATTTTCACATTTTGTTGGTAAACTAATCATTCTCATATTATAATAATATAAAGAATAATTAAAATTATTTCCACATTTTTCACAAATAGAATTAATTTGAGAATTCAATATAATTTTATTACAATTTACACAAATTTTTTCTTTTGATGATATTGGAATTTTACAACATTCACATAATTTTATTTCTGTAATTTTATCTTTTAAAAAAAATTCAGAAGTAATTTCAATTTTATTTTTTTTTCTTCTAGGATTCATTAATTGTAATTTATAACATATTTCATTACAATAATGAGAAATGAAAAATTTCATAATATTTTTATAATCATCTTTTTCATTTTTATAAAAATTAAAATTAGTTATTAATTTATTTTTTTCATCAACTATTAAATTACTAATAAGTAAATTTCCTTCTGAAAATTGAAAAGAAAAATGAGAAAAAGCATCTAAAATATTTTTAGAAGGTATTAAATATTCTTCAGAAGAAAAAGATAAATTATTAGAACATAAAAAATAATTTGTTGGGAAATTTACAATTGAATTATTTAATATTTCAATAACTGAAAAAGATTTAAATTTAATAAATTGTTTTAATATAGGAAATTCTTCAAAAATTCTTTTATTAAATGAATCTGCAATATAAGAACAAATAGTTGGTGTTAATAAGTAATTTTCTATAAATAAATTTATATTATTAAAATCTTTTGATTTAATTTGTTGTGGTAATAAACAATCAAAATAACAATCTCTAATAATATCTTTTGCTTCAAAATTATATTTATTTGATATTACATCCACTTCAAAGAAATCTAAAAAATGAATTTTTGATTCAAAATAATTTTTCTGATATAATACTTTATTCCAATTAATTAATAAATTTAAATTATTTGATAATTGAATAGAATAAAAATTAACATTATATTGTTTTCCAATAAAATTTTTAAAAATTTCTGAATTAAAATTAATTTGAATGTTATAATTATCAATAATGTTATTTTTTTCAATATCATTATTAATTTTCCCATTATTATAAATACTACTATTATCATTATTTAAACGAAGAGAATCTAATCTATTAATAAAATCAAACATTTTTTGTTCGTTTTCATTTAAATTTAAATTTTCTATTTGAGCAATTATATTTTCTCTATTATCATCATCAATATTATTATTAAAATTAGAATAATATTTCTTCACAATCATTTCAATAGTTTGATTTCTAAAATTTTCAATTACATCTTCAAATTTAACTTTATTATAAGTCGCATTAGTTAAAGTTAAACTAGCAGAAAAAGCAACAAAAAAAGAGAATTTATTAACAGCATTTCCTAAATTTTCAATATGAAACATATGTTCATCAGAATAAATATTTTTCATAATATTAAACATAATTTTAGTAGAATCATTAATTTCAATACAATAAAGAGTGATATTTTTATTTTTAAAATCCATGATTAAATTTTCAAGAATTAATCCTTTAGGATCTCCATCTTTATATTTATCATAAGTGATTTTATGATATTGATTTCCATGACAAGGAGCATCACACACTAAGACAGCATATCTTGCATTAGAAATCCAATTCATATTTAAAGCAATATTAAAAGCTCCGACAACATCTTCAGGTTCATCACCTCCTCCATAACAATCAATATTAGAAATAAATTTTTTAACATCATTAACATTATTTGTAAAATCTAATGAAACATAATGTCCTTTTAATTCATTTAAATCTGTAAAATCTCTATAACCTATAAAACTGATTCTTATTTGAGATCCTGGATTATTTTCGATTATTTCATCTATTATATTAGTTATATTTTCTTTTGCTTCTTTTAACCACATTCCCATTGAACCTGTTATATCCATTATAAACATTATATCTAATGTTGTATCTTTAAATATAGTTCTTTCATATTCTGATAATACTGTTAAATCACTTTTTAAATGTGTTAATTTTTCATTTAAATTTTTTAATTGAATTTCTGATAATGATACTTGAAAAGAATTTTTTACTTTTAAATTCTTTACATTTGGGAACATTATTTTTTTGGAATTTTCATTTTTTTTTGATTTTGGACTTTTTAATGATGAATTTAAAGGAGAACGAGAACGAGATCTATTTGAAGAATTTTTTATTATTGGACTTATGTTTGTTATTTTTGGGAAAATATGCTTTTTACGCTTTCGAGGTGGAGTCTTTATTTCTGATATTATTGGGAATTTTTCTTCTGTCATTTTTTCTTCTTTCATTTTTTTATTTTTAATCTAGACAATTTTTAATATATTATAAATTTATTTTTTTTTTAAGGAAAAAAAGTTTTTTTTCTTTTGATATTTGGTTATATTTTTTATTGATTTTAGAGTGAAAATATTTATTATTCAATTGCTATAGTTTTTAAGATTAGGAAAAATAAACATTATTTTAAATTATTATTTTTCTTATATTCTTTTATTAAACTAATCAAAAACAAAAACAAATAAAAAAAATAATATATATTCATTCAATTTAAAATAAAATTAAATTTCAAAGGAAATTATTGAGATAAATAAAATATAATATTAGTTGAGTTTATATTTATATACTTTAAAATTAAAAGTATAAATCTAATAATAATATTAAAGTAATAAATTTTGTATTTAAAAAATTAGATAAATATTTTATTAATTTTTTATATATATTTTGTTTTTTAATCATCAATTTAAAAAATATTTTTTTTATATAAAAAGGAAAAAATTTTGTTTAAATAAATCCTAATTATTCAATAAAATTTCTATTTACTATTTTCAATATTCTTTTTTAAACATTGAGAAAAAGAATTTTTATTTTTAAAAGGAGAAAATTATATAAAATCATTTTTTTTTATTTTCTCCATAATAAATATTTTTGAATAAGAATAACTTATTTTTGTCTGAATAAATAATCTAAGAATCTTTATATTTCTGCAAAGAATTAATCCTCTTTTCTATTAAAGGTTCATTAATATATAATAATTTAAGAAAAAATAAATTTAAACAATTTGAACTAATAATATTCAAATTATTTTTTATATTTAATTTAAATATCTAATGATAAAATCTTACTAAAACTTTGTTGTTTACAATATTTATATTAAACTGATTATTTATATTAAATTTAATCATTTATTCTTTTTAATTTATAAGAAGTAAGTTGATTTATATATAACCAACAGAAAAAATTTTGACATATATCAGCGACTTCTTTTTGTTTATTTTTTAAATCATCAATTAATAAAATATAAATAGAAACAAAATCTTCAATCATTTCAGGTATTTCTTCACAAGTATTATCTAAACAAAAATCTTTATTATTATTTATTATATTATTTTCTTTATTAAAATTCATTTGATTTTGTTTATAATCCCAACCAACCATATTTAAATATTCTCTTAAAAAAAAAGCAACATTAATTAATAAAAATTTAAATTCTTCATCATTTGTAATTTTAATTAATCTAATTAAATATATAATAATTACTTGGTATATATTATTATCTTTTCGAGGAATTGAATTAAATTCGATTTTTTTATAATTATTTGATAAAAAAATAAAAAATGGATCATAATTAATCAAATAATTTTTTTTATAAAATTTTGAGTTTTGATTTAAAATATATTTTTGAATTATTCTTTGAAAAGAATTAAAAATATAATTTAAAGTTTGTGTAATATCATCATTATTATTAAGTGATAAATTACTTTGATTATATTTAAAACAATATTTATTCAAAGCACTTTTTTTTGAAGTAAAAATTGTTGGTTTATCTGTTATTGGAATTATATCATGTTTATTTCTATTATGTGTATATAATGCAGGATATGATAAATATGATTTTTTACATATTTGACATTGAAATATTCTTCCATTTAAATCATATTTCCCTTTTCTTTTTTTTATTTTCTTTTTATTCTTATTTTCTTTATTAATATTTATATTCTTTTCTTTTATATTTTCCTTTTTTTCTTTTTCTATTTCTTCATTTTTATTCATTGTTTTCTTTTCAATATTTTTTTATTTTTTACTTTTTAAGAAATATTTATGTAACTTTTTTAAAAATAAATAATATAAAAAATTAAATAAAAGTCGTCATAAAAAATAAAATAGTACTTTTTAATTTATTTATTCTTATTTTTTTTTCTATTTAAATCTCTTAAAATATTATCTTTTCTTTTTTGAATATTATTATCTCTAATTTCTTTATATTGATATCTATCTCTAATATTTTTAAAAGCATGATAAAAAACATCTTTTTGTTGAGTTGAACTTTCTTTTTTAACTTCTTCATTATTTTCAATCATTTTATTATTAGTATTAACGCCCATTAAATTTAATTTTAACTTCATAGTATTTTCTTTAGAATCTCCTTGAGAATCATTACTTAATCTATCAGGAGAACCTAAATTTTTAGGAGAAGACCTTAAATTTTTAGATAATTCACTTATATTTTTTTTATTATTATTATTTAAATTTGAAGAAAATTCATATGACATTTTATCAAATGTTGGAAATTCATCACTATTATATTTTTGTAATATTTTTTTTAATGATAATCCTTTTTTATATGAATATACTAAATTTGGATAACATTTAAATAATATATCTCTTATTCTATATATTATTATTACTCTATCATTTAATTCTATTTTTGTTATTGGCTCTGGTATATTTTCTTTTTCCTCTTCTTCTTCTTGTTCATTTTTTCCTTTTTTTTTATTATCTTTTTCATTTTTTTTATTTTTATCTTCTTTTTTTTCTTCTTTTTTATTATTTTTATTTTTATCTTCTTTTTTTTCTTCTTCTTTCTCATTTTTCATTTCTTCATTTAAATTAGATGAAGTTAATAATTTATTATCTTCTTCAATTGGTTTTGGTTTTGGATTACTTTCAATTTGCATAATATTAAAAAAATCTGTTATAGGAGAATTAGGTTTATGTCTTAAAAATTCAGTTCTAATATCTTGAAAATTAATTAAATCTAATAAACTTTTTTTAGGATAAAAAACATCACTTTTTTCACAAACAATAAATATATAATCTTTATTATATTCAATTAAATATTTATTAGAATAACTAATTTTATAATTAGTTTTATCAGTTTCAGTATTTAATAATAATTTCCCAATTTTTTTTTGTTCTTTAGAATTATAAACACAGATTTTTCCCATAGAATCAAAGGAAAAAACAATAAAAGGGAAAACAGGTAAAACTAATTGAACAGGTAAAGTTTCATAAGGATTATGCATACAATGAAATAATTCTTTTCCATTAATTAATTCATAAATATATATTTGACCAACAATACTTCCACAAGTTAAATAATTTTCAGAGATTGAAATTGAAGTAATTTCAAATCTTGAATTTTTTTGTAATAAAAATTTATCTGTATGTAATTCACAATCCCAAACTAATATTCCTCCATCTATCATTCCTAAAGCCAATAAATTATTTTCTTTATTTATATATGTTTGTCCTGACATTGTGGAAATATTAAATAATGTTGTAAAGGTCATTTCATTTTTTGTTATATCAAATAAATCTATTGGAGACATTGGATTTACTAATGCCTTTTCTTTTGGTTTTTCTATCTCTTCTTTTTTATCATTTTTACCTTTCTTGTTATCTTTTTTTTCTTCTTTTTTATTTTTGTCTTCTTTTTTATTTTTGTCTTCTTTTTCTTTATTTTCTAATTCTTTCTTTTCATTTTCTATATTTAAATTATTTGGATTTTTTGGATTTAATATTGTTCTAATATAATTTAAATAATCTCTTTCTTTTTTTTGCATTGAGGAATTTAAATTCATTGTATCTTCTATACTTAAAGCAATTCCAGTTTTTACTTTTTGAACTTTAAATATTGCTTTCATTTTATCTGTTAAATATGGGAAAAAAGAAATATATTTAAAACAAGTTGAATTTGAAAATGCAATATATATTCCTATTGTTATTGTTGATGAAGAATAACCAGAAGAATTTTTATCTTCTGTTATGTATTTTTTCTGAATAAAATGAACAAATGGATGATTTTTATCATATTTTTGATATAAGGATAAATCACCTTTTTCTTCATCAATTTCAGTTTTAATATTATATAATGTTTCATCTATTTTATCAGGCTCATTATTATTTTTATCTTTATCATTTTTTCCTTTTTTTATATCTTTCTTATCATCTTTTTTCTTATCATCTTTCTTATTATTATTTTTCTTTTTATCACTTGCATTTTCATTTGATACAGCTTCTTTAGGTAAAATAGTAAAATTCTCAGTTTCATTACTAATAATTCTATTAATAAAAGTATATTTATTATTAATATTACTATTATCATTTTTTTTCTTATCATCTTTTTTATCATCTTTCTTTTCTTCTTTTTTTTCTTCATTTTCAGTTTGAATATTAGAAGGATTACTTTGAGTTAAAGGTAAATCATTAAATTTATATAATCTAACTCCACCTTCATAATCAATAGCACTTAAGAAGAAACCATCTTTTGATAATTTAATATTATTTATTAATAAACTTAAACTCATATTATCATTAACAATAGGATCAGAGATTTCAGGATTAACTGTATTAATAATACATTCTAAATTCATTTGTGAAAAAGAATGATTATATGCATAAACATATATAAAAACTTCACTTCTACAATTAACAACAATTCTAGTAATATATGTATCAAAATATTTTGTTGATGAAGTTGCTATTGAATCTACTCTATTATTTGAATTAGAAACTTGAGTTTCTGATATTATTTTATCATTATCCATATCAAATATACATATTTCTCCTTTATATGTTCCAAATATAAATTTATTTATTTTTGAATGTTTAATATTGTGATTTTGTAATAAATCTATACATGTAATATTTTTATCTTGAAGTTTCTTTATTGTCATTGGGCGAACAAATATTATTTGTTCATCAAAATTTGGAGTTTCTTTTATTTTTTCTAAATCATCTATTGCATTGTCTAAATGAGGTAAAAATGTAAAATATATATATTTTTCTATGAATTTTAATGTATTTGGTAATTTTTGAATATGCTTTTCTAATTCTATTGAAAACTTATCCACGTTTGCATCTATGTTTCTAAATAATATTGATTCTTTTTCTTCTTTCTGGGTTTGAGAAAAATAATCTTCATTTTGAGTTTTTTGTTCTTCCATTTTTTTTTTTATTTCAGTTATTTGTTTATTTACACTAAAGTATTTTTTTATTTATTTATTTTAAATTAAAATTATGTTTTTATTTGAAATTTTTATAAATAATTTTTTTGAATTTTTTTATATATTAAATAAAAGATATTTCTATTTCTTTTTCTTTTTTTATTCTGAAAAATTGGAATATTTTATAAAGAATAACTTGTTTATTATATAATTTTTTTAAAGACCTATGATGTTTAATAACAAATAAAAAAGAAAGAAGTAAATAATCCGGTAAATCATAATAATAAAATTTAGTATTTAAAATTTGAGTAGTATAAGGAGGTACAGTTCTAATTTTAAAACTTCTTAAATTTTCATTTTTAGAAATAGCTTTAATAATATCTTCATTAATTAAATTTTGGCATTTTATATTATAATTTTTTAAAAGAAGATTTTTTAACATTTTTCCATGTTTTAAAATAGAAAGTAAATATTGAATTGACTCTTCAACGTCTTCATAAGGTTCTAAAATAAAATATAATTTTAATTCATTTAAATTAGCTAAAAATTTATTATTTATTATAGAATTATTTAACTTTTTAATTGCAGTATGATCTACTTTTCCTAAAGTTAAATATTTTAAATTCATTGGTATATAATTAAAGAAATTTTCATCTGTAAAAATTATTTTATTACATAAAAAAGAAAAATCTTTTAATGGATTTTTGATTAATTCAGATACATTATTATTTATATTTATTAATTCATTTATTAATATTGTTTCTTTTATTTGATGATTTATTTTTAAATAAAATGTTTTTATTTTTTTATTTATTTTTTGATGAATTAAATTTATAAATTGTATATTTTCTATATTATCAGCTGATAATTTAATATATTCTAAATTATTTTTTTTTTTCAAAGTATTAATTAATTCATTAATTAAATTTATAGGTACTGATAAAAATTTATTTATTTCTATTTTTGATAAATTATTCTGTTTAATTATTTGAAGAAGTTGTTCTACGATATTTGTTTGATCAATTGAAATTTTATTAAGTTTAATTTTTATTAAATTTGTTTTTTTTAATAAAATATCAATTAAATTTATTCTTATAATATTAATTTGACTTATTTTAATATCTTCTATTTCATTATTATTTATATATTCATATAATATTTTAAAAATAGAATTTTCATTAATAAAATCTAATTTATTAATGGTTTTAATACTTTTAATACTTTTTTTTTTGCTTATAAAATGTAAATAAATTCCATTTTTAATTATCGTTTCAACTTGATCTGTTTTAGAAGAATTTATTTTTTCGAAAATTATTTTTTCAATATTATTACAAAAATGAAAAACAATAAATTCTAATAAAATAAATAAGTTTTTAAAAGGAAAATTTTTTACTTCATTAATTCTAATTGTTTTAACATTTGATAATTTATTTATTAGAACAAATTTATTTTCAGAAATTTCTTCTTTTATTAATATAATTAATCCTCTTAACATTTGAGGAGTAATAGAAAAAATTTGCATAGAATTTTCATAAAATATTTTTTTATTATAATTATTATTTGTATCACTTGATGAAAAATAAGTTTTATATAAAAATTGTTTCTCTTCTAATTTTATTGTTGAATTTTTTCCCATAAAATTTTTTTTTTGTTTTTTTGTCATTGTTAAAGTAGAAACAATAGAATAAATTTCATTTAATGCATTAAACAATTCATTTTTATTTTTTGTTTGTAAATTTTCAACATTATAAAAAAAAGGAATAAAAGTACTTAAAACATTTTCAATTAAATAGATATTACTATCATTAATATTCATCATGTTTAATTTTAAAAAAAATATTTTTTATATTAAAAAAATTAATTTATGTTTCATAATTGGAATAATTAATTTTTTGGTTTTCTTTTTTTTTTATTTTTAAATGTTCAATATATTTTTTAGTTATATTTCCCATTTCTGAAGAAAGAATAATTCCATTTTTTTTAATTGAATCTTTTATTATATTTTCAAAATTTTCTTGTTCAAAAATTTGAAATTTATTAAGTTCTTTAATTTCTTTATTTAAATTATCATTTAATTTTTTAAAAGTATTTTTTTGTTTTTGATTAAATTCATCTCTTAATTTTTGTATTTTTTTATTAAATTCTTCTCTTTCTTTTTTATGCATAATATTTAATTTATCAATCATTTCATTATATTTTTTTTCTTTTTCATTTTCATAATTCAATATAATTTCATATTTTTTATTTTCTAATTCATTATTTAAATCATTTGCTTTTAAAAATTCATTTTTTTTAACACAATTTTCAATTTCTCTTTTATATTTTAAATTTAATTTATTAAAATTTGGTTTCTTTGGATAAGAACAATTAAAACCTTCAATAAAATTTTCATATTCTGATTTTTGTTTTTTTTCAAAATTTCGAATTAAATTTTTTAATTTATTTTTAAATTCTTCTTCTTTTAATGCTTTTTCTCCTTCAATTTTATCTCTTTTTTCTTCTATTTTACTTTCTAATTTAATTCTTTCTTTTTCTTGTTCAAATTTTATTTCTTCATATATTTTTTTATTTTCATAAAATTTTAATTCTTCTAATTTCTTACTTATGAAATTTGTTTCCAAAAAATTTTTTTCTTTAATAGATTCCACTAAATGTAATTTAAGAAGAGAACTAAAAATAAAAATTAAAAAAGAGGAAAAAACAAAAATAAAAAAAATGAAAATACATATAATCTCTAATTTTTTGTAAAGTTAAATCATCAGGATTAGTACTTCTTAATAAATTAATTTCTTCCATTATAAAAAAAAATAAATTAAAATAATTAAAGGTTTAAAAATTTTTTGAAATGATTAATTTTTATATTCCCAAATATTACAACCTTCAAGATGTGCAGTGAGAATATATTTATTATTAATTTGTATGCAAGATATAATTAAAGAAGGATTTGCATTTTCAATAGAGCCTAATAATTCACAAGAATCAAAATTATATTGTTTTAAACTTTTATCAGTTTCTGAAACTAATAATGAATTATCATATAATAAACATAATGAAGTAACTGTATTTTCATTCACTATAATTTTTTCTAATTTAAATGATATTGAATTTACTACATATATTTTACTACTACTTCCTATTGCTATTCTATCATTTTTTACTTCTATTAACGCATTCATTGATGAACAACGAATTTCTTTTAATTCTTTTTTTATAGATAAATCTTCTTGATTATATAATCTTAATGAACCATTTGAGGAAGATGATATTAACAATTTTTTACTTGTTTCTAAAAGTGATATATATTCTTTTTCTCTATCAGAAATCTTTTGTACCTTTATTTCAAAGGGAAAATCCTTTTCATATATTTCTATACTTTGAGATGTTAAAATTCCTAGTTTATCATTTGATAAATGAATTAATTTTAATATTCTAAAATTCTTTAATTGAACTGTTATATTTCCAACACATTGATATGAAGTATCATTAAATAACCAAAATTTAATATTACTATTAAAATCTCCTGAAACTAATCTATGTGTATTATCTTTTAATTGAGATAAAGTAAAAACTTCATGTTCATGACCTTTTAAAACAATTAATCGTTGGAAATTATTTTCATTAAAAATTTCTATATTTTTACCTTTTCCTAAAGCAAATCTTTGATTATATAATGGTATTAACGATGAAATTACAGAATTTCTAGGTGAATGTATTGATTTTATACATTTTAATTTTCCTATATTTGTTTCTGTTGGCTCTTCTGTATGAATTATAGGAACGTATTCATCATATATGTTATTTTTTTCTTCTTCTTCTTCATCTTCCTTTTTTTTTTCTTCTTTTTGAATATCATTAAGTAATTTCATTATTAATTCTAATTGATCTTCAGTTAAATTTATTGATGGAGATTCTTCTTTTGTAAATTTTGTTATAAAAATAGTTTTTAAATAATTTTTATAATCATTTATTGACTTTTGTGAATTGAATTTAACTCCTAAATTAAAATCACATGAATTTTTAACATTTTGAATAATAGGATATATTAATTTATTTTGATATAAATCATAAGTATTAATACAATGTTGAGCTAAATGAATTAAATTTTCATTAATATTAAAATTATTTTGATATAAATTATCAATATTTATTTTTTCTTCTTGATTTTCACATTTATTAATCATAATATTTTTAACTTCTTTCATTTTATTAAAAACATAATTAGAAATATTCTGAAGAATTTTTTTATAATTATCAAAAGTATCTTTTTTAAAATTAATATCATTAATTTTTTTAATTTCACAATCTTTATGATAGTCACAGCAAGAATTACATAAATTAATTTTACAATTAATACACCAACCAATAACTTTTTCTTTAGTATGAATATGACAATGATCATCAATAAAATTAATATTCATATTTTCATGTCCTGGTTTTTCATTAATATGATTCTTAATACAAATATTACAATATGGTCTTTTACAAGTAAAACAATAATAAATGTTTTCAATATTTTTTTCACCTATTGAACAATCACACAGATTACATATCATTGAATTTAATTGAATTAAACTAAAATTTTCTAAAAAATCTAGTATTGATATTATTTTTGATTTTGAATTCTCTGATAAAGTACATTCACATGAATATTTAATATATGGTTTATCATCTCTTTTTATTATTGAAAAAGTTGGAATTGAAAAACAATTTACACAACGAAAAACTTTTGCTGATATTTTATCTATTTGAAGATTTTCTATTTGAATTGATTGACTTAAATCATCCATTTTTTTATATCTTTTTTTGAGATTTAATTGATAATTATTTAATAATAAAATTTAATTATTAAATAATAATGTTTATTTATATTTATATTAATCTTATTCTTATTATATTATTGTACAACATGAATTGTTTTTTTTATTCATTCTAATACACCAAATTTTTTCTTTATCTTTTTGTCTATTTGATTGATTGTCTTTAGGTTCTTCATTCTTTTCACTAATCTTTATTTGATTAATTGAAATTTCATTTAATTTACTATTGTTAATTTGACTTTCATTTTTTTTAATACTACTTATTTGATTTTCATTTTTAGGTTCATTTTCTATAGGCTTAATATTATTTATTTCTGTTGAATTATTTTTTTTTTCAGATTTCTCTTCCTTATCATAGTCATAAAATGATTTATCTATTGAAACCAAACTATTTTTTGGAATTAACCTATTTTGTGAATTATCAGAGTTTTTTATTTTATGTGAATTATTTTCACTATTATATTCATTTTCAATTTTTTTTTCATTTTCATTTTTTTTATTGTAATCATTTTCAGTTTTTTCACTTTTTTCTTCTCCGTTGAATGAATTTATTTCTGATTTTAATATATTATTATCATTATTATCTAGAATTTCATTTTCTATTTTTTCTGAATTTCTTTCTTCTTTTGATTGATGAATATCTTCTTCTGATGATTTAGTTTTTATTTCTTTAAAATTATCTTTTCTTTCTAAATTATTTTCACTTAAATTTTCCTTTTCTTTTTTACTTTTATTATCACTTTTATCATTATCATTATCTTTAAAATTTTTAAAACTTTTATTTACACTATTTTTTTTTTCTAAATTGAAAAGCGAATAACTTTCATTATTACTTTCTTCTTTTTCTAAAATTTTTTCACTTAATGTTTTTTCTTCATTTTTTTTATTATCATTATCAATATAATTATCTTTAATACTTTTATCTTTTTTTTCTAAATTATTTTCAGTATTATCATTATTATCACGTTTTTCTAAATTATTTTCAGTATTATCATTATTATCACTTATATTTTCTTCTTTTAAATTATTTTCATTTAAATTTTGAATTGTTTTTGAAAAATTACTAATATTTATATTTTGAAATTGAATAACTTCATCTTTCATTTTATCTTCATCTGAAAAATAATTATTATTCTTATTAAATCCTTTTTGGCTTAATTTTTCATTGTTCTCATCTTCATCAAAATTATTTTCATCAAATTTTATTTTTTCTTGTTCTTCATTAATTTTATTTTTTTTTTTTTCAAATTTGTTTTTTTTATTATTCATTAAATTATAATTTGATAATTGTTGTTCTAAAGGAGATTTTATTATAAAACTATTGAATTTATTGAATAAGATATTATTAATATTTTTTTTCTTGGTTTTATTATTATCAAATTGATTTATATTTGGAAATATATTTTGATTGAAAGATTGATTTATTATTTCACTTTTTTTATCATTCAGAATTTCAATCTTTTTATTTTCATTATTATTTTTATTTTTAGAAATTTCATTTTTTTTAAAACCTTTATTAATATTATTACCAGGAGTTTCAATTTGACTATCATTATTTTTTTTATTAAAAAAATAATCTTTAGTTTCTATTTTAAATGTATGTTCTTTTTTATCAATGTTAAAAATATTTTTATTTTCCTCTGTTTTAATATTATTTTTTATATTAAAAAAATTACCTGGAGTTTCTATTTTAAATATATTTTCTTTTTTATCATTATTACTTTTATCATCAAGATTTTCTTTTTTATCCGGATTTTCTATTTTTTTTAAATTAAAAGGATTTCCAGGTGTTTCTATTTTAAATACATCTTCTTTTTTTTCTAAAGGATTTCCAGGTGTTTCTATTTTAAATTCATCTTTTTTTTTTTCTAAAGGATTTCCAGGTGTTTCTATTTTAAATTCATCTTCTTTTTTTTCTAAAGGATTTCCAGATGTTTCTATTTTAAATTCATCTTCTTTTTGTTCTAAAGGATTTCCAGGTGTTTCTATTTTAAATACATCTTCTTTTTTTTCTAAAGGATTTCCAGATGTTTCTATTTTAAATACATTTTTTTCTAAAGGATATCCAGATGTTTCTATTTTAAATTCATTTTTTTTTAAGGGATTTCCAGGTGTTTCTATTTTAAATTCATCTTTTTTTTTTTCTAAAGGATTTCCAGGTGTTTCTATTTTAAATACATTTTTTTTTAAGGGATTTCCAGGTGTTTCTATTTTAAATTCATCTTCTTTTTGTTCTAAAGGATTTCCAGGTGTTTCTATTTTAAATTCATCTTCTTTTTTTTTTATGTTTTTTTTGTTTTCATAAATATTACTAAAAATAATTTTTTTTTTATTTTCTTTTTCAAGATTATTATCATCTTCCTTTAAAACTTCATTATCTATGTTTTCAATTTGATTTTTTTCTTTATTATCATCAATATTATTATTTGAATGAAAATAATCTTCTTTATTTTTTTCATTTTCTTCATTATTATCCCAATCATTAAAATAATCGAAAATAAAATTATTATTTTTTAAAACTCCTTCAAGTAATTGAATTAAAAAAGCATAATCAGGATTATCTTCATATTTTAAATTTCTAGTATAATCAACGAAAATATTGAATTGATTAGGAAATCCAGAGCACAATAAATTAGAATCAGTATTTTTTTTTTTCTCAAGTATTCTTCCATATTTATCATCTTTATTTTTAACAGGTAAACCTTGCCAAGGTAAATTTCCTCTTAAAAAATATAATAAAACATAACTAATACTTTCTAAATCGTCTCTTCTACTTTGATCAAAACCACTTAAAGCATTAATAGAACAATAACGTGCTGTTCCAATTAATGATCTATTAGTTCCCATTTCATAATGTTTTAATGTTGTGTTTGAACGATATTTTTTTGCTAAACCAAAATCTAATAAATATAATTTTTTCTTATTTTCTCCTAATCCCATTACAAAATTATCTGGCTTTATATCTCTATGTATTATATGTTTATCATGTATAAATTGAATTATATTTATCATTTGAATTCCTATGTTACATACACATCGAATTGATAATTTTTTTTTTGGTAATTTATTTAAAATATATTCTAAACTTCTTCCTAAAAGTTCCATTACCATTAAATTATAATTTCCTGAACAACCATATGATTTTATAAAGGGAATTCCAGCTATATTTTTTTTAGGGTTTTATATAAGTATATAATTTTGTTACTTACGACTTTTTAAATATGACATTAGGTATGCCTCATTTTGTAAAAAATTTATCCCTTTGCTTCGAAGCTCTAATTTTAATGCAAAAAATTCATTTTCAGATTTTGCTTGATATATACTTCCAAAGGAACCTTCTCCTAATTTTCTAATTATTGTATATTTATTCAAAAATTTTTTCCCTATTATATCATCTGACATTTCTATTTTTTTTAATTTTTTATGGAAAAAGAGATTAAGGATTTTATATTATTTTTTTTATTTTTTAATGAGAAATAATTATTTAAAATATGATTTATTAATTATTAGAATGAAAGATTAAAAATAAAAAAAGAATAATATCATATTATTTATAATGAATATTTTTTTTTATTTTTAATAACATTCAATTAAAATCAATTATATAATATTATATTTAAATGTCTTTTTAAATTTTTTTTTGGGTTAAAGTTAATTAAAATAAAAATTATTCTATATATATTGAAATTATAAAAATTAACAATTAATTATGTCTCAATCATATGAAAAAAAAACACCTAATGAAAGAGAGGAAGGCGAAATTCCTATTGAAAGCAATTATAATTCACCAAAAAATTTAAATGTAATTTATCAATTTAAACATTATAATATTTTTTTTTTTAAATGATTTAGGAAAATGAACTAAATGCTTCTTCTAAAAATTCTGAGGAAAATTCAAGTGATGAAGAACAAGATTTTATACATTTTTTTCATAAAAATTTAGAAAAAGAAAAGAAAAAAGAAAAAGAAAAAGAAAAAGAAAGAAGTAGATCAAAAGAATTAGATAATCAAAAAAATAATCATTCTAATAATAAATTGAATGGAAAAAAAATCTTTAATGGAAAAAGAGAAGTATGTAAATTTTTTTTAAAAGGAAATTGTAAAAAAGGAGAAAATTGTAAATATTTACATTCATTTAATCCATGCAAATATTTTAATTGTTTAAAATGCACTAATAAAAATTGCAAGTAAAATAATATTTTAATATTTTATTTTTAATTTAGGTATTCTCATAAAGAATTAACTCCTGAAGAAAGAAATAAATTTATTCAAGATAATTTACAATTTTTATTAGAAGTAAGAGCTAAAAATAAAAGAACAAATTTAGATAAATATTTAGATGAATATTTAAGTAAAAATAATTTAATGAGTGGTTTAAATAGAATTAATACACAACAAAATTTCCCTAATCCAAATTTTCTTAATTTTTCTTCTTTTATTCAACCTATTAATAGTAATCCTGTTTATAATTATATTTATAATATGAATTTAAATAGAATTTTTCCTTCTCCAATAAATCTTAATCAAATCCATAATTTTAATAATAATATTATTCCACTTAATGTTCATAATGAACAAGAAAATGGAAATAAAATAAAAACAAATATTAAAATTAACACCAATAATAATATTATTAGTAATAATATTATTAATAATAACATTAATAATAATCAAATTAATTTTAATCCTAATCAAAATAATAATAATAATAACATGAATTTTAATCCTAATCTAAATATTAATAATAATATTACTAAGAACAATCAATCTTTACAAATTTTTAAATTATTAGAAGGTCTTTCCAAAACAAATTCTAAAAAAAATGTTGAGTTAAATAAAGTTAATTAAAATTATAATATAATATATTAATACTATTCTTTTATTAATTCTCACTTTTTTTGAGAATCAATAAATTTGAGTTCTTAAAGTTTAACGAATTTAACTTATATAAATAAAAATGTAATTAAATAAGAATATAAATATTATTAAAAAATATAATAAAAACTTTTTTAAAAAAATTTGTTTTACAAAAGAATCCAACTCTATCTCTAGGAATATGTTAAAGATCACTCCCATGTTTTAAAAAGATATTTCCAGAAGTTGGTTTAGGATAAATTCCAAATCCACTATTATTTATTATAGCACTTGTTTCAGGAGTAACTTTAAATTGTTCAGTAATAAATCTAATAATGGCATTAAAGGGATCATCTTCCTGAACTTCAATTTTATATATTTAATTATTATAATTTTTCTTATTATTATTACATTTTAAATGAAAGTTTGGACCCGATGCTAATGTTATTTTAAATTTAAACATGTTTTTTTATCCATTTTTAAATTAATAAAAATATTCATTAAATTCATTTTTCTATTTTTTGATTGTTTGGAAATTATAATAATAAAAGGAAATTTATTAATTAATTTATGAAAATAATATCAATATATAAAGAATATAAATATAATAATATATGAAAGATAAGATAGTAAATATTATATTGAAATAATATATTTTGGTTTAATTGAAGTTATATGAATAAATGAATTTGCTTACTAAAGTTATGGAACTTTACCTTATTAATCTCATGAACATTTATTAAAAAATCATCGGTTATCTATAATAATTTTCCTGTTTCTTCAGAAAGTAAATATAAAATGAAAAAATTAATTATTAAATATGAACACCACAATAATGATAATAATTTTAAATGTGATAATCAATTTTTATTATAAGAAAATAATTTCTTGAATTATTATATATGGTCTTAGAAAAAGAGTTAATGTTATTGAACTAATGAAATATTATGAAATGATGTATAAGTTTATTTAATATATCTTAATAAGTTAATTTATATTGATGTCTTTTATGGTTTTGATTAAAATAAATAATTGTTTATAAACTTTTTTATTAAATTAATTATTTATTTTAAAATACAAAAAAGTTAATAAATGATTTCTCTATATTTAAGTAATATTAATACTCAATTTATCAATTCAGTTCTAATTCTTTTCTCTAAATATATTTTATATGATAATGATTTGAATAATTAAAGAATTTACTTTAATATATATATTTTTAAAATTAACATTAAAATAAAAATAATAAATAAAATTTATAAGTTAATTATTTAATTATAAAAATTGAAATATTTATGGAGTCAAAAAAAAAAATAAGTATTGAATTAAAAAATATCAATTCAACATATTATGAAAATGAGATTATATATGGATTGATAAAAATAAATGATTTTGAAAATTCAGATAAAAATGAAATAATTGATTTAAGTGTTAATATGAAAGAAAATTCTTCTTGTTTTAATATAGAAAAAAATATAATACAACAAAAAATAAAAATAGATTCGAATGAAAATGATTTTGAAATTCAACTTCCTGAAAATTTAATTCCAAGTTATGAATTTCCAGGAAAATCATTTGAAGCATTTATAAGATATGAATTAATAGCTACTTATAAAAATATTAAAATAAGTAAATATTTATTAATTAAATCTATATACAAGGGAAATCCAGAAGAAATTAAAAAAGAATTTAATATAAATGTTAATTCTATTTTTTCCAACTATGGTAATTGTAATGGAACAATAATAATGAAAAAAAATTTTTATAAAGTTGGTGAAAAAACAATTTTTTTTTGTAAAATAAATAATCAAACTAAAATAAATGTTGAAAAATTAAAAATAGATTTTAAAAGGAAATTGAATTTTAAAAATAATAACAATGAAGTTGAAAAAGAATTTTTACATAAAATAATTGAATCAAATGTTATATGGTTAATAAAACCTAATGAGGAAAAAGAATATAATTTTTATATGAATTTAAGAGATAATGATTTAATGAAAAATTTTGATTTAAAAAATTGGGAATTAAAAAATCCATATAATGAAATAAATGATTTAAATGAATTATTACCTTCGATTAAATCATATTTTATTGAATGTGAATATTATTTAAAAATAACAGTTTACTTTTCAAAAAGAGTTTATCATAATTCAAGACCTAGAATAAAAATTCCAATTATTATTTATCATATATCAAAAGAAGAATATGAACAAAAAAAAAATTCTTATGAACAGAAAAATAAAAATTTAAATGAAAATGCGGGGGGTGGTGAAAGTGATATTCCTGAAAAATCTATTTTTCTTGTTAATGGAGACATTTCTGTTGATAATGATGAAGAATCTTATTTGAATTATGTTAATCATAAAAAATAAAATTATATTTTAAAATAATAATATTATAAAATTAATTATTATTAATTTATTCTTTTTAATGGATAATAATATTTCAATAAGTGAATTGTTTGATTTAATTAAAGATACTATTGAAATTTATATTGAAGAGAATAAAAATACTCCTAAGAAAATATATTTAAATTTAACAAAAATATTCGATTTTATTAATTCAATTGTTGAAAATGAGGAAAAAATAGAAAAAAAAATAAAATCAAATTATAAAAATATTAAAAAAAAACTAATAAAAAGAAATTTTTTAAATGAAGAAGAAGAAAATTTACTTATATCACAAGAATTTTTAAAACAAAAATTAAAAACAATAAGTGATAAATATAGATTAATGGAGCAAAAATATTTATATTTTATAAATGATTTAAAAAAAGAAATATCAGAATTAAAAGAACAATTAGAAAAAGAAAAAGTAAAAAATTTAGAAGCAAAAGATTTAAATAAAATTAATTTATTTCCTGGTTTAATAAGAAAACCAGAAAAGCCAAGAAAAAAAAATATAAAATTAATTCCAATGTTTCCTATAAAAAATAAAGAAAAGAATATATTTAAATTAAAACTTAATCAAGAAGAAAATTTAAATGATAAATTAGATTTAACAACAAAAACTGATTTAACATTAAAAAATATTTCTGTTTTTGATGAAAATAAATTATTAAATAATAGAATTAATATTTCTGGGAATTTAGTTTATCAAACAAAATTTAAAGAATTTAATGATATAATGATGTCTTATCCTGAATATCTTAAAAAACATCCTAGAAGAAAATTATATAATATCCATGAAAATAATAATAATACTGTTTATTAAAATAAAATTTATTTTAAAATTTAAATAATTTTAAAATATAAAAATTAAAATTTTTATAAAAAAAGATGATTAATAGTATTTTAAAAAAGAAAAAAGAAAGTGAATGGAAAAGAGTTTTATTTTATATACCAAGATTAAAAAAGAAAATAAATAGAAAATTTGATTCAAATATTCTTTATGGAAAATTAGAACCAGATGATATTGATATAATATTAGTTTTATTAGAAAAAGAAACTTCAAAATTTCATTGTAAAAGATTATTCACAAAAGTAAAAATATTTTATTTATTAGTGACAATTATTCTTTCAACTTTATGTTTAATTTATATTTTTTATTATAAAAAACTTATAATTGGAATAATTATTTTTGTTGTATTATTACTTTTTGATTTTCAATATTTTTTTTATGTAATAAATTATTTTAGAAAAAAATATATTAAAGTACATAAAAAAATTCATCCTTTAGTAGATATTATAAATAGGAAATTATTATCTAGTAAAGGACTTCATTTAATGATAAGTCCTGATTTTACTTATATAAATATTTATTTAGTTCCTGATTTTATACAAGCTACTATTTATTTACAAAATTTTATTTATAATCATAGTTATGATGAAGAATCTAAAAAAAATAATTTTCAAAAAGATTTTACTTTCAATAAAACTTCAGATATATTAAATGCTTATGTTCAAACTAAACAAGGATTTGGGTTGATTTAATTTATTTTTATTTTATTAAATTTTTATTTTTTAATAAATTTTCATCTTACAAATATTGAATTCAATAAGATTATGATAATAATTTACTCTTAATTTAATAATATATTGAATGTCTTATATAATTATTTTAAATAAATACATTAAATATAATGTTTAAATATTATAAATATTAATATTCATAAATTTCTTCATAAAAAACTAAAAAAAAGTAAACAAAAAATAAAATCAAAATAAAAAATTTATAAAAAAAATATTAACAAGGAATATACTTTAAATATTTTTGAATTTCTTTAACATTTTTAGCATGAAGACATTTATAATAACAATAAGAATATAAAACAGCAAAAATACAAATAATAGAAGAAAAAGTCCATATAATAGAAGAAGCAGTAACATTTTGAATTGTATCATAATGAACTATAAATCCAGATATAAAAGTTATTATAAAAACAAACCAAATTGAAAATAAATAAATTGTATGTTTTGATGATAAGTATAATTCTTCTTCGAATTCTCTCTTTTTTAACATTCTTCTTCTTTTTCTTTCATTTATTTTATCTTCTTCTTTCTTTTTTTCATAATAAATATCTGTATCTTTTTTATTATTTAATTTCTTTTCTACAGTTTTTTCTTGGTTAATTTCAATAATTTGAATATTATTATCTTTCATTAAAATTAAAAATATATTTTTGATAATTCATATATAAAAAATAATTACTCTTAATTTTTATTTAAATCATTTTTTTTAAAATATTTCATTAATTTCTTTATTAAAATCATTATATTTAATTATTAAAATTATCTTTTTTATTAAATATTATCTTAAAATTTATGATAATATTTTTTATAAATTGGCAAAAAAAATAAAATTTCCAAACAAAAAAATATCATTTAAAAAGTGTATATGTTTGAAACAAATTTTAATGATGACCACAAACATAAAAATATAAAATGTTATAATTCAAGAAGTATAAGTAATAAAAATGAAATTGAATTCAATTACCCAAATAATATATCTAAAAGTAGAAAAGTAGAATTTCAATTTGAGAATAATTTAAAAGATTTTCAAAATAAAAGTGAAATAATTAATAAAATATATAATAATACTTTCATTATTTTTGCTTTTGATAAAATTAATTATTCAAATTTAACTTTCACTTATGGAACTTATATGAATATTATTCAAGATTTTTATAATATAAATATTATATTAACAACTTTTAGTTTAATCTCAAAAATAAAAGAATTAGAAAATTTATCAATTTATGCTATTTCACTTAAAAATCTTTCAAAAAAAAATTTAAGATTAATTCTAAATAAATTACAAATAATTTTTTCAAATAATATTATATTAAGTGAAAAATCAGATTTTCTAAATGAATTATTATCATCAACTTTATCTAATTATTTTATTCCTTTAAAAATAAAAGAAGATTTTATAAAAAAAAGAGAAGAAACAACAAACTTTATAGAATCTTCAGAAGAAATGATAAAAGAACTAAAATATGGTCAAATAATATATTATCCAATTTTAGATATATTATTTTTAATAAGTGAAAATAATGAAAAATTAAAAAATTTAACTCCAATAAAATTAAACAACAAATTAAAAATGCAAAAAGAAAAAATAAATATTTTAACAATATCTTCAATTCCATATTTGGATTATTATGATTTTTTAAACATATATATAAAAAGAGATGAATATAATTTTTATAATTATAATGAAATATTTAATGAAGAAATAATATCAATATGTTTTGGAAATTTAAATCAAATCAATTTAAATGCTTATTTTTATAGAGATATTAATTTTTTTAAAGGAGGAGAAATATTATATGATCAAACTAATTTAATTCCAATTGGTATAAGTTATATTCCTCAAGGACAACAAAAAAATTTTCATTTTATGGATGAAAAAGAATATAATATTTATATTTCTTTTACTGGAAAAATTTTTAAAAAATTTATTAAGTATTATTTCAATGTTGAAGAATTATATATTAAAAATAAAGATTTATTTAATGTTTTTTCTGATAAAGATGATTTAAATAAATTAAATATTTCTGTTAATTTAATTGATAATCATTTTATTTCTGATAATTCTTTAGTTAATAATGTTTTTGAATCATTATATCAAAATGAAAATAAAAAAGAAGAAGAAGTTAGACTTGTTAAAAAGAAAATATCAGTTTATAATAATAATAATATTCATAATAATATTGATAATCAATTTTCAAATAATTTTCTGAATGAAATTCAATTAAGATATAATAAACAAGAAAATAAATTTAATAATTTATCAATTCCAATAAAAGAAAAAGAAAAAGAAAGAGATGATTTACTTTTAGAATTAAAAACAATAAAAGAAAATTTTTTAAATTTGAATTATAAAGAAAGTTAATTAAACCAATAATTATAATATAATATAAACCTCTCAAAGTTAAAGCATATATAAAATATTTTTTTAACATTTAACATTTTTACTTTATTCATCATTTTAAAATTATCATTTTTTGGGGATTGGGGATTGGGGATTGGGGATTGGGGATTGGGGA
>JAEEGL014791344.1_pt1 | contig 36463 bp, 33 predicted proteins | sample 9134231 | NCBI WGS metagenome assembly JAEEGL01 (sample SAMN16246548, study PRJNA631951) | gut metagenome | biome: gut microbiome; feature: rumen; material: fiber-attached | host: Bos | place: Iran: Karaj | collected 2018-10 | reverse complement strand
GAGGTTTGTGAGATTGAGCACCTGCTCATCACTTGCAGTGACTTTTACAAGATACAACGATAGACCCAGAGCCAGAAGGCTTCCGGCGATGACACCGATGCAGAACAGTGTTGCGAATATCCTTACAAGCGTTACACCGATTCCCTTTTTCTCGCCGGACTTCTTAGCCCTGGTCTTCTTAGGAGCGCTGTCTGTCTTCTTATCCCGTGTTTTCTTATATGTTTTTATGTTAATCACTCCCCATTCTTATGTGTACCGCAGCAAGAGCGCGGCGCCGATAGGCATGTGAAATAAGGTGAATACAAATTCGTATCTATTATATATTTAACGGGATGAAAATTCAACCTTACCCGCCTGTCCAACTGTTACAATACAGTATCATTTGCATTAATATTCCGTTAAGAGCGCCTGTCTGTTCAAAGATAATTTACATATGGCGATGTTGTATGTATGCCGCTTCGGGTGGTATAATTAATTGGTGAAAGTCTGCGTTTCACGCGGCGACAAACAGTACTCAATATCATTAAGGAGATAAAAGACATATGTCTGCATTAACATATCCTTTTGACAACGGATACATACTCCAGAAAAGAAAGAGCATCAGGAAGGAGCTCATCGCCAAGGAGGGCCTGATCGACAAGAGGATCGCCATCCTGTCCGGATCAACGATCGGCGAGTTAAAGCCTGTTCTCGAGCTTTTCCTTCTGGACCAGGGCATAAGGCCTGAATTCCTGACGGGCGGATACAACCGCTTCTATGAAGAGCTTCTCTTCGACGACGGAAAGCTTGCCTCCTTTGCTCCTGATTTCATTTACATACACACTACGATACACAATCTGACCGATCTTCCTGTTCCGCGGGATTCGCCTGAAAAGGTTCAGGAGAAGTTCGACAGTGAGCTCACTCGCTGGAAGACTGTTATCGATAAGGCCGTCGGATACGGCCGGGTCGTCATCGTAAACAACTTCGAATATCCTTTCTACCGCATGTTCGGTTCAAAGGATGCCGTCGTTGCACAGGGCACGGTCAACTTCATAACAAGACTCAACCTTGCTATAGCTGAATACATTGCCTCCAAGGAAAACGTATATCTCAACGATATCAACTATCTTGCCTCGCTTGTCGGCCTTGACAACTGGCACAACCTCGAGAACTGGTATCTTTACAAGTATGCTCTGAGCGTTGACAGGATCCCTGATCTGGCATTCTCCATAGCCAAGATCATCAAGTCCGCTCTCGGAAAGAACAAGAAGAGCGTTGTGCTCGACCTGGACAATACACTCTGGGGAGGCATCATAGGAGATGACGGCGTCGAAGGCATTGCCATAGGCAACGAACAGCCTCGGGGCATGAGCTACACTGAATTCCAGCAGTATCTAAAGAACCTCACCGGTCTTGGCATCATGCTGAACGTAGCTTCCAAGAACGAGGAAAAGATCGCCAAGCAAGGCTTCTCCGAGAGGAAGGAAGCACCTCTGGAAGTCGACGACTTCATCTGCTTCAAGGCCAACTGGGAGCCTAAGCACCTCAACATACACAATATCGCCAAGGAGATCAACATCGGCGAGGACAGCCTTGTCTTCATAGATGATAACCCTGCGGAAAGAGAGATCGTAAGGACTCAGCTTCCTATGGTCACCGTCCCTGAAGTACACGCTCCTGAGGAATATATCAAGGCGATCGACAGACGGGGCTTCTTTGAGATCACATCCTTCACGAAGGATGATGCCAAGCGCAATGAGATGTACAAGCAGAACGCTCAGAGAGCCGCAAGCGAGGCTTCCTTTGCGGATTACAAGGACTACCTGCTCAGCCTTGACATGACCGGAGAGATAGGTGCGTTCTCACACCGGCATCTCGAGAGGATCACGCAGCTGATCAACAAGACCAACCAGTTCAATTTCACCACCAGACGCTATACCTCAGGCGAAACAGAGGAGATCACGGACAATCCTGACAAGTACATTTCAGTGTATGCAAAGCTGATCGACAAGTTCGGCGACAACGGAATCACCACCGTCCGGATCGCATCCCTGGACGGCGAGGTTGCCAATATGGATCTGTGGGTCATGAGCTGCCGAGTATTCAAGAGAGACCTTGAGCTTGCTGTCTTCGACTACATCGTAAGACAGTGCCAGGCAAGGGGCATCAAGAAGATAACGGCTGCCTACTTCCCTACTGTCAAGAACGTCATCGTCAGGGATTTCTACGAGACTCTGGGCTTTGAATGCATTGTTGACAACGAAAATGAAAAAAGATATATTTTTGATGTGCCTCGGGACTATACCGATAAGAACGAGGTCATCAGAATGACAATAGTTTAAGGAGTGATTCCAATGACAAGAAGTGAGATATATGAAGAGCTTACCGAGATCTTCCGCGACATCTTCGATGATGAAGAACTGGTCATAGGCGACGAGACCACCGCCGATGACATTGAGGATTGGGACAGCCTTGAGCAGATAAACCTCCTCGTTGCCATCGAGAAGAAGTTCAACATCAAGATCCGGCTCGGTGACGTATCCGGACTCGAGAATGTCGGACGGATGGTCGACCTCATAGAGAGACTTATCTGATCATTCAACAGATAATTGACGACAGGCGGAGCGATCCGCCTGTTTGTTGCAAAGGGAAAGAAACATTTGATATACTTCTTTCTGTAAGAAGACTTCAGATTCAGCGTCAGGAGCAATTTATGAACAGCTATACATTTGACCAGCTTTCAGTCGGAATGAGCGAGAGCTTTACAGTAACTATCACCGAGGAGATGATGGATAAGTTCATCGAGATAACAGGCGATGTCAGCCCTATCCATGTGTCGAGAGAATATGCTACCAGTCACGGCTTCCCTGACAGGGTCTGTCACGGCATGCTGTTCGGTTCGCTCTTCTCAACACTCGCAGGAGTTTACCTGCCGGGAGAGCACTGCCTGCTTCACAGCGTGGAAACAAAGTTTTCGAATCCCGTATTCCCGGGGGACACGCTCACCGTCACAGGAAAGATACGGGAGATCAACGACAGTTTCAAGGTGGTTACCGTAAAGGGCGAGATCAAGAATCAGAACGGCAAGAAGGTCTGCAAGGCCAATATCCAGCTGGGGGTAAGAAAATGAGCAACTATCTTATTACGGGAGCAGGAAGCGACCTGTCCAGGGCTGTCATCGAGATGGTGGCAAGACCCGGTGACTATTTCTTCCTTCAGAGCTTCAGGGACGGAGACTCACTGAGAGAGTATCTTGACGGCAAGGGTATACGCTATGAATATCATGACGTGGACCTCTCCGATCCGGAGGATACTGACCGTTTCGTCGCTGACATCTCATCCTCAGGCATGCAGTTTACCCACTACATACACTTCCCTGCGCTCAGGGTCGTCAATACAAGATTCCGTTCATTCGATACCGACAGATTCATGCGGGACATGAACGTGCAGGTGCTCAGCGCCGCAAAGATATCCAAAGTGGTCGTACCTCAGATGGCAAAGTCAAAATTCGGCAGGGTCGTATTCGTGGCCACCAGCTATATACTGGCGAATCCTCCGAAGAATACTGCGGCATACATCATGGCCAAGAGCGCCCTTGCGGGACTCGCCAAGAGCATGGCGGTCGACTTCCGGCCGAACGGAGTGACGGTCAACTGCGTGAGTCCGAGCATGATCGAGACCAAGTTCCTCTCCGAGACCAGTCATATAATCGTCGAGGCGGCGCGGGCTGAACACCCCATGAAGAGAAACGCCACGGTGGACGATGTCGCGCCAGCCATTGCTTTCCTTCTCAGTGAGGAAGCAAGGTTCATAACCGGAGTCAATCTGCCTGTTACCGGAGGAAGCGTAATTGAGTAAGATCTACAGACTTCCACTTTCCCGGAAGGATCGTCTGGTCTCATTCATGAACGCCAACTGGGGAAGCGAGCATCCGCTGATCAACAATCCTGTTTTCTTTGAATATTACTATGTTGACGGTGACATGACCAACTTCTATGTTCTTGAAGAAAACGGAGAGATCATAGCTGTATGCGGATATATTCCTTCCTCTCATGAAGAAGGAAGCGACATATGGATATCGATATGGCTACGGAAAAAGGGTCATAACGGTGCCGGGCTGGAGCTCATGGGCAACATGATGACCCTAACGAATGCAAAGGTCATGGCCTGCAACAATATCAGGCAGAACACCATGCCGTTCTACACTTTCCTGGGATATCACCCTGACAAACTGCAGCACTATTACAGGCTTGCAGACAGACGGGCCTATGCTGTTGCAGATGTGATAAGCAAGGTGATCCCTCACAGCGAGCCTGTGGAGGGCGTATCGCTCGAACTGCTCGATAATATCGACACTGTCGGAAAGCTGTTCACATTCCCTGAGGACATGCATCCTCACAAGGATCTGTGGTATGTCGAAAGAAGATACTTCTCGTATCCGTACTACAGATACATGGTATACGGGATCAAAAAGGACGGCAGTTTTCCTGCCCTGGCTGTCTTCAGGCTGAATGAAGGCGAAGAAGGCAATGTGCTCAGGCTGGTGGATTACATTGGGAGAGCCGATGACTTCAGCCTTCTGAGCGGACAGATCGATCCGCTCATGGAGCAATTCGACTGCGAATACTGCGATATGTACTCCTTTGGCGTGGACGGAAGCCTTGCCGGATTTACCGAACGTAAAGAGAATGACGAGAATATAATACCAAACTATCTCGATCCCCTCTGGAAAAAGAACATTGATTATTACTTCTTCACCTCTGATACAAAGGACTTCACCATGTTCAAGGCAGACGGTGACCAGGACAGAAAGAATTTAGGATAAGACAGAAAAATGGAACCATTATACAAAGTAAAATGCATCTATACATTTGAAAAATACAAGGCTTTCTCAAAGGCCGTGGCAAACAAAGTCAGAAAGCTGTGGCTATATGCAGGTCTTGTGGATCGGGGCATGTTCCTTATGGCAATATTGAACTTCAAAAGCGATTTCAATCTTGCCAGCATATTCTTCTTTGCCGGTGTCATATTCCCGGTTGCCCTCATGTTCGAGCAGAACAGAAACATCAAGAAGGCCTGGGAGTCAGGAAAGCTTAACGACAATCTTGAGTACAGCTATGAATTCTTCGACGACCACCTGCTCCGGAGCACTCGGGCATCAAACATCTCCCTGGGTTATGACCAGCTTTACGATGTGTTCGAGACAAAGGATATGATCTATCTCATGATAGCTTCAAACCAGGGTCTGATGATGGAAAAGTCAAACTGTGATGACGGACTTATACAGCTGCTTTCCAAATACAAAAAGACCAAGTAGCAAAAGACTCGCCTTAGGGCGAGTCTTATTTCTTCTGAACGCATGGTCACTATTGACCATATGTATCCTTTGTTGTCAAGATATGATATCGGTCCTGATAATCATTCCAATATGATTATCTCCCTGTCATCCGGCACGAATACAGTGCCCGAGAAGACGGTCTGCGCTTCCTGGGTATATCTGTCCTTTCGGTTCTCCAGGCTGGTATCCTCAGTGTGCCAGAGCACAAGATTCTTCACTCGGTTTTCCTCCGCTATCAGAGCTTCCTGCTTCACCGTGCTGTGTCCTGCTCTCCGAGGGCGGTGTATGCTGCTTTCCGATTCAAGGCAGAACGCCTCGCAAAGCAGCCAGTCGCAGTCTTCAACATACTTTTTGCTGGCTTCATCGTACGGCTCGTCTCCCAGGAATGTCAGTGTCTTCCCGCCGGACAGCTTCATCGAGAAGCCGAACTGCTTGACCTTTTTTGCATGTATGTCGAGGAAAGTCACCTCATTGCCGTTGATTATCCTTATGTCTCCGTCTTCCACCACATCGAATACCACCTTGTCCCCATTCTTTGTGAAGACATCGTCGCCAAGCGTCAGGCGGCAGAGGGCATCCAGCTTTTCAAGTACTTCCCTGTGCCCGTGTATCGTCAGTACTCCCCGGTACTTTCCTCTTGAGATCACTGAAGAGAGCATCCTTACAAGCCATATGACTCCGATAATATGATCCGTATGCTCATGCGTGATAAAGATATCGCTGATGGCAGCAAGCGGTATCTTCATGTCCTTGAGTATCTTCAGTATGCCGTTTCCTCCTCCGGCATCCGTCACGAAGAACCTGTTGTTCCTTCCGATTGCAAAACAGGTATTATAGCACTCTGTAACGCCCGCATGTCCTGTCCCAAAGACGTACAGCCTTTCCGAACCATCTCCTCTTGTGTACTTCTCTACCGAGTCATTTATGACCTTAGTAAGAAACTTTCCAGCGTTATCTATCGTCTTTTCAGGATCCAAAAGAAAATCCTTCATTGCTTTTTTCATGTCTTCTGTTATTCCGTCAACAGTATTCTTAGCCATGCGAGTGACCTCCTTATGATTGTTACAACTGCATTTTAACACAAGAGCCCGTGATTTGAAGCACCCTCAGTCAATCATTCACGAAGATTTCACCGACCCACCATTTTGACTGCACTGATTGAATTTATACAGATATTATGGTAAAGTAGAGACACAAAGAATTCATCTCACTGAAAGGAGAAGAATAATCATGAAACAGTTAGATAACTGCAGTACCATCATCATCGGCAAGAATGCCACGACAACAGGAAAGGTCCTGGTGGCACACGGTGAGGATGATCCGGGCAGCTTTACACAGTTACATATGGTGCCTAGAGTCACCCATAAGGAAGGCGAATATCTCATTTTCGATGACTGTCCTGAGATCAGGATACCTGAGGTCCCCGAGACCTGTGCATATTACTGGTCTGAAGTCAGATGCCCGGGCGGAGAGAGCTTTGCCGACGGTTTCCTGAATGAACACGGCGTGCTGGTCGTTTCCAACAGCTGCGTTGAGGCCAAGACCACTGATTCAGATCCTCAGCCGAAGGGTATCGGCGCCGGGCTCAGAAGGCTCATCGCCGAAAGATGCACGACCGCACGAGAGGGTGTCCAGGTCGCTGCCGACCTACTCAAGACCTACGGATACAGATCATCCCGTGCATACACCATAGCTGATAAGGACGAGGCTTGGATGTTCCAGGCAACGACAGGCCCTAACTATGTCGCTCAGAAGGTCGGCGATGATGAAGTGGCATACATCCCTAACTGGTACACCATCCATGAGGTGGACCTCAAGGATACAGAACACAAGAAGTTCTACTTCTCCGACACACTGGTAGATTACCCTCTCCGCAACGGCTGGTACAAGCCTGCAAAGGAAGGAGATTACTCTGATTTTGATTTCACAGAGGCTTACATGACTCCTTCATGTCTCGTTGCCTCCAACACCGAGCGTTCTGATATAGCATGGACAGCTCTCACCGGCGAGGCAAAGCCGTACAGAACATTCTCGGTAAAGGCGGACAGAAAATACGCTCCTGCCGACCTGAAGAAGATACTCCGTACTCACTACACAGGATGGGAAGAGGATCTCAAGAAGGATCCGAAGATGAGTCCTCACCGCTACGGCATCTGCCGTGATACTACACGGGAAAGCCTCGTTATGGAGTTCAATGAAGTCAAGGAGCTCAATTGCATGTGGAGAGCCCACCTCAGACCATGCTCTAATCCGTTCGTTCCTTTCTATCAGGGCATACTTACCATCCCTGAAGGCTATGAGTGGATCAGCTTCAAGGCTTCGCAGCGCTCACATCTGACTCCTGATGATTCCGACTTCACATATCATCCTGAAAGAGCTTCATCAGCTTTCTTCATGCTCATGAACATCATGGAGTTTGACTATGCATATGCTGCTCCTCTCATCCACGGTGAAATCGCCGAGATGGAAAAGGAATGGGATGTCACCAAGCCTCAGATGGATAAGGTCTTCCTTGCCCTTAAGGATCTGAACTACCGCTATGCAAGAGACATGCTCAACGACTACACTGCAGCCGCTGCCACCAAGAGCTTCAAGTGGGCTCAGGATGCGGCGTTCCGCCTTGTAAAGATGAAGGACAGAGCAAATATGGACTACTGGAGAAGAGAAGTCTACCATCTGTATTGATCTGAACAAGCAAAGCTCAAACTGTCAATAACGAACAGACCCCCTGGATCAGGTAATGCCTATAACAGGCACTGCCCTTTCCAGGGGGTATTAATAATGCTCTATTTGCGGATGACGTTTTTAAGACCGTCAGCCGTTCTTCTTCTTTTCTCTCAGACAGAGAATCGCGACCCCGATAATGCTTATAAGCGAAACGGCTTCGCATGCCCTGAAGGTCGTAGGCTCACTGTATCTGATCCTGACATTCCCTTCGCTCTTGTCTGTATTGAATGAGACCGTTCCCCTGTCAGTATTCTTGAACACGGGTACCCTCTCGCCGTCGATTTCAACGATATAGTTCGGGATGTATGAGACCGGGATAGTTACCGTCTTTTCTCCCTCGCCTCCTTCAAAGCGGAATGACATGTTCATTCCTTTTCTCGTCAGTAAAGAGATTTGTGTTCCTTCATCTGAACATCTGACTATATTCGGCTCTGCCACCATAAGATCGAGCTTGTTGCCTTCGACCAGATATTCGCCGATTCCTATGGCTTTCTGATTGCAGAGATTGGAGGTATAAGCGCTCTTGTCCCCTATCCTTTCGATCCCCTCTTCGAGGAAATTAGGCTCCATGAGCATTACAGCCAGAGCCGCTGCCAAACTTCCAAGGATAATGATATGCTTTCTGAATTCTTTGGGTTCTGACTCTTTCCTGTAGTCCATCAGAATTAGCCCAAGCAGAATGATAGCTGACGTTTCTCCAATGCCAAGCAGCCTTATCGGGAACTGTATTGACGAAATGACTCTTCCCAGAAGCGGGATCTTCTCGACGAATTCCCAAGGGAAATAGTAAGTCTGTCCGATCAGGCCGAGAAGCATTATGAACGCCATGACATCCCCGAAGCCCTTAAGCTCTTCAAGCCTCAGCGGTCTGAATATCCTAAGGTACAGATACATGACCAAAGTCAAAATCATTATCCACCCTACAGGGTACGGTCCGCTGATGAAGATCGTTGATGTAAACAAGGCAGGTGATACTGCATAAGTGGCGAATCCGCTCGGTCTGACCGTTGAATCGAAAACGCTGAGTCCAAGCTGAGGCATGAGGATGAGCATCGGCCCTATGAACCAAAGGTTGACTCCCACTGTTGCCAGTGTCGCTTTTATCAGTGTCCATATCCTCTTCTCACTGAACAGCCTCTTTATTCCGGCCAGAACTATGATGACGGCCGCAAGAGCTGTCAGCTCTGTGGACAGAATATGTGATTGAAGCACTCCTGTTGCGCCGACCACGAGCCATATCCACTTCCCCGCGTCTCCCCAGAGGATCGAATACAGTCCAAAGAACACAGCCGGAAGGAAGGTTATGGCCGTATACTCTCCGGCCGCCCGTCTCAGATGGATGCAGATCAATCTGTATGGGTTAAGGAGGTAAATGAAGCTCAATGCCATCGCTATATCTTCATCACCCGTCATTTTTTTGAACACAACGTAGTTCAGCAAATATGTCAGCGTATTGATCGCGACTATATATGCTTTATATGCTGTATATGTGCTGATCCCAAACATTCTCAGAAATGCCGGGAAGTACAAGAGCAGTTCCGGATAGAACAGCGAGTTGGGATATCCATACCAGTTAAGCACCTTACTGTGGATCCTCACAGGGAACTGTCCAGAGGACAGGGAAGCCCGAAGTCCTTCTATCCTGGCCATGTGATAGTAGATGTCATGTCCAGTGAAGATACCTATATCAAGTACCGGGAGCGAAGCCATTATCACGGCCAATACTCCGAAGAACGCCATAAGGGCTCGGTTTCTGTTTTTCCTCAGACTGTCCTCGTTAAACAGCATCAACCGGAGAGCCGCCAGGGCAAGACATAGCCGCATGAAGAAATATCGGTCGTTATATACAAAATCATCGCTTCTCAGTAGGACTCTTCCGATCTCAGCCATGTCCTCGGACTCCGTCTGTATATACAGGCTGTGGACATCCTGATCAAGGGTAAAACTCACCCTTTTCCGGCTGTCCTGGGGATCGAGCTCTTCATATATAAGTATCTTTCCGCCTGAATTGTCCTGATTGGTGTAATCACTTGCCCATATTTTGAACATCGAGCCTTTACTCTCGATAGCATACTGAAGCTCGACGGAATACGTTCCTTTTACAAGACTAATCGGGCCGGTCACCGTGTACCAGATATTGCCTCCCGATATCCTGTCATATTCAGGTATGTCGACCTTATCTCCGCTAAAGTCTCCGGTGAGGAACTGTCTGAAATCATTTTTGACATACTGGTGGACAAACCTGTCATTTCCTCTCTTCTCAAAGATTACGAACAGTGTGGCAATGGTAAATAATACCAACAGGATCATCAGTTTTCTGTTCTTTTTCATTGTCTACCTCTTCCTGTATCTATCCAGCACATCTGAGGTGAATTCCCTCGAATCCATATTGCCGTTGCTGTCTATCCATACCGACTGTACGGGTCTTCCCAGTACCTTGTCATAAAGAACGAGCCTTGCAGCCGCCTCTTCCGGTCCCGGTATCCTTGTCCCGTTGATCTCTATATTTCCGCCTTGTTCAGCGAATGTGACAGTGCCGTCAGTGTCAAATATCCTTGTAGTGAACGATCCGCCGTTCATCTCGGTCGCTTCCTGGCCTATGATTCCCCATTTGCCAAGGCTGTAATCTATCTCTTCGAAGGCATAGGCGTTTCCCGATCGGTTGAACATGACTGTGACGTTTTCATCTGCCAAGGCCACCTTCAGCCACTCCGATATATCCGTGACGGACATGATCTCATTCAACTTCCCTACCCTGACATAGTGCCGCCAGTCGTCCTCCAGCATATCCCTGTAAGGGTGCTGCCGCTTGTCTTTATCGGCTCCGTCCCGGTGAAGGAACGCTGACAGATCCATGGTTATCTTTTCTGCTCCTGAATAATTGCAATGTCCTCTGTCAGCCAGATCTGTTGAGTAGTCAAAGCCGCTCCTCTCACAGTCCTCTCCGTAAAGATAGTTGAAGAACGGTATCTCCCTCTGCCTGCAGTATTCTTCCAGCCAATTGATAACTCCCGTCTCTTCGCTGTCATAGATATACGGCGTGAGTGTAAGGATCAGCTTTATATCCTTTTCTCTGCACAGGTCAACTATCCTGTCCAGATACTCCACGCAGTATTCATACGGCACGAGGATCTCTGACGCTATCTCGACCTGCGGTGTTTCGAAGCCTTCCGCGCCGGTCATGAAGTTATATCCCTTAAGGAAATCATGCATGTCATGTGGGTCATAACTCAGCTCGCTGATATCAAAGTCCTTCCATCTGGAGTGGTATCTTGGCAGATATAGGAAATCCTTGGGATCTCTCAGGTCCAGTCCGCAGCGTTTGCTCGTCGCTATGAGTCTCAGCCTGTTGATGCTCATATCCAGGTTAAAGCTGTTGTTGTAGTTCGTCCTGTCAATCTCTTCCGGCATTATATATGAGTGGCCGTAGAGCATGCCGTATGCTTCAAGGACGATGTACTGAGGGCTCTGGGTCTTGAGAGCCTCCAGAATATAGTGGTAGCCTACCCATGTGGGCTGGCTCCAGGAATATGCGTTCACGGCTGAAAGGCCGTTTTCTTCCCAAAGAAGGCTGGGAATGTAGCCGTTATTGACATGGCTGCTGCCGACTATGAGAACATCGACCGAATCATCAGGCTCTGAGTATACCGCAGAAAAGGTGGTGTGCCTGTCTCCCAGCATGTACGACAGTCCCAGGATGGCCGCGACGCATATTATGTAAAACCGTATAAAGCTTATCGTCTTCTTCATAGTGCCACCTCAGAACTGGAAATAGATGAATGGTGTGGCATCGTACCGCGGTCCGTAGATCCCGAAGACAACGATGAACAAAAACAACGTCAGACATATCCGCCATCTCACAGGCAGTTTCATCTCGAGCACTTTGTCGGCCACATCAGTTTTCATCTGCATCCTGTCTATCACAAAGACTGCCGCAAGGCTCAGCAGAACTATTATCACATCCCTGATATCTAGACCCATACTGCTCAGGGAGACTGAGGCAAGCCCGCCCAGGTGTGTGCCGCCGAATATCCTTCCGATCATCCCGAAGGCATCGCCTACTGAATCGGCTCTGAAGAATATGTACGTAAAGTCGACCAGCAGGAACGTGGTCATGACTCTCAGCCGGTCATAGAGCTTCTTTCTCTTGGAAAGGCCTGTCTTTTTTGCAAGTTCCTTTCTCTTCTTCTTGGTCAGGGCGCCGAATACTCTGTAGAAGCCGTGTATCATTCCCCATATCACAAAGGTCCACTTGGCTCCGTGCCAGAAGCCGCTGACAAGAAACACGAGGATAAAGCCGATGTATGTATCGCGCTTCCTGTCTGCACCCTCTCTCCAGACGAAAGGGGTGTATATATAGTCCTCAAACCACTTGGAAAGGGAGATATGCCATCTGGACCAGTATTCGCCCAGATTCCTGGAACCGTACGGAAAGTTGAAGTTCCTCATGAGGTCGAATCCGAGGACCTTGGCTGCCCCCTTGGCTATTATTGAATAGGAGGCGAAATCACAGTAGATCTGTATCGCAAACACGACAGTGGCCGCCGCTATGGCAAGTCCGTCAAAGGCGGACCAGTCGCTGTATATGCTGTCAACAAACACGGAAAGCCTGTCGGCTATTACGACCTTCATGAGAAGGCCGTATCCCATGGTGAGCACGCCCTTCCTTAGGTTATCTATGTCGAAACTCGTCGGCTTTTGAAGCTGACTCAGAAGATTTGAAGCTCTCTCGATCGGGCCGGCAACAAGCTGAGGGAAGAATGACACAAACAGACTGTACCTTAGGATATTCCTCTCAGGTTCGATAGTCTTTCTGTAGACATCTATCGAATAGCCTAAAGCCTGGAATGTGTAGAAGCTTATGCCTACAGGCAGCGCATACCTCAGCAAAGGAAGGTCAACACCCAGAAGTGCGACGTTCTCAGCGAAGAAGTTATAGTACTTGAAGATGAACAGGACTGCCAGGTTTAGCAGGATCACTATCCACAGCACCGCTCGGCATATCTTCTCTGTCTTCTCGCCCGGATCTTTTTTCCTTAAGGAATCCATGACCATGGATCCGAACCATGTGACCAAAATGGAAAATCCGATGAGTACGATGTATTTTGCCTTCCAGCACATATAGAAATAGAAGCTGCATCCCAACAGCCAGAGCCATCTGAATCTGGCAGGCGTGAGAAAATATACAGCCACTACTATGTGAAAGAATATGATGAAGTTGATCGTGTTGAAAAGCATTCTATCATTTCCCTCTCGGAATCTTTTAAGCGCGGAGCCTTCCGGCCGCAGGCGTATATTATATTATACTACTTACAGTCATATTCTAACAATCTGTTTTTGTCTCATGTCAGGTATATTGACCTGAGACGCTCTGTTGCGATATATTTAACCCAAAGGAAAAAGGAGGAACTTACAATGCTTTATCTAAAGAACTGCAGATTCGTGCCGTTCCTGACCGAAGGGACAGAGCTTTCAGAGGGCGACATCCTTGTCAACGGTGACAAAATCGAAAAGATACTGCCGCTGGGCTCAGAGGTCCCTGCTGATGCAGAGGTCCTGGATCTTGAGGGCAAGACACTGCTTCCGGGTCTCATCGACCTGCACGTCCATCTTTTCTATGAGAACATGGATGCACTCATGAAGGGTGCAAACCAGCCATATCCTGTATTTACCATGAACAGCTACAGGTATGCAGAGGAGCTTCTGAAGGACGGTTACACGACAGTACGTGACGTTGGCGACAACCACTCATGGGCTGCCATGCATCTTAGAAACATGATCAACCGGGGAAAGATCACCGGACCTCGTCTTACGACAAGCGGACCGATCATCTCCTCAAACTGGACTACTCTTGACACTTTGGACATCTTCTCCTGCGGCTCAGACGGCTTCAGGGATACTGTCAGGAAGAGCTTCGCAAAGGGAGCCGACTTCATCAAGCTCTATGGTTCAGGCTCTCTCCTGATGGCTTCAAACGAGCCGGGATACCCGATACTTGAGCCTGATGAGATAGAGGCAGCCGTTCTTGTCGCCAAGAGGAACTCCTCATATGTCTCGGTCCACGCACACGGCAAGACAGCCATCGACATGTGCGTCAAGGGCGGAGTGCATACCATCGAGCATGCTTCGATGATCAGTGAAGATACCCTCAAATACATCGATGATACCAAGCAGGATACAGCAATCGTCCTCACCATGTTTGCCATCGACGAGATCCTTGAAATGCCTGACACCTATAACGGAAAGAGGATGTGGAGCATTATCGACACCATCAAGGAGAGCCTGTGCAACGCATACAACAACCACAAGGGCATCCTTCTCGGCTGGGGCACTGATGTTGCTCTTGACCTGTACAAGACAGATCCGATGAGAGAGTTCCGTCTCAGGAAAGAGATGCTCGGATTCTCCAACGAGGACATCCTCAAGCAGGCGACGATCGATTCCGCAAAGATCATCTATCAGGATGACAGGATCGGTTCCATCAAGGAAGGCAAGTTTGCCGACTTCGTAGTCGTCGACGGCGATCCTGTGGAAGATTTATCCATCATGTACAAGATCCCTGAAAAGGTCATCAAGGGCGGCGAGATCATCCGCTGATAAATCAGATATATAAGAAGGAGCTCTGCCGGTATTCAGGCAGGGCTCCACTATTTTTATGCGGTCTATTATTGTCTGGCGAAAAGGGTTATCACAGTCTCGGTCGTACTCGATGCCGGGATGCCCATCAGAAGGCCTTCAGTGTTGTCAGACCTTACATAGTAAAGGAATGATGTTGAATCTTCCCGGGATGTAAAAGCGTAAAGCGTAGGGTATTCCTCTTCCGGAAAACTCTCCCTGAAGTCGTTTGTGTCTTCCTCATCATAGGCATAGTTATCGAAGTCTATATTAGTGTCATTTACCGTCATGGAAAAGACAAGACCATCCTTAACGATACATGTCGTTCCGCTTGGATCATATGACTCGTCACCAAGGTACATTGCAGTGGCCTTCCATTCGCCAAGAACGGCCCGTTTTGCCTGATCCTCTATCGGGATCTCCTTATTGCCGGAACAGCCGGCAAGCACAATTAGCATGACAGCCATTATGGTGGCAAATATCTTTTTCATTTTTACTTCCTCCTCCGTTTCCCATTATCAATTGAATAAAATGTATCATAGACAGCACACGACCGTCAATTCAAATCTCCTGAAGCGACCGGTCTGTCAATCCGTCGGCGATCGTCCTCATGTCATCGGGCAGAGGGCTTTCAACGGTAACTGTATTGCCTTCATTGTCTGTAAACGAAAGTGAAGAGCAGTGCAATGCATGTCGTCCGATCCTCTCTGTGCTGCCGCCGTAAAGATCGTCCCCGAGGAGGGGATGACCCATGTGAGAAAAGTGTACCCTGATCTGATGCGTCCTGCCGGTGTGAAGTCTGATCCTTACCAGGGAAGTCTTTCCGTCACTTTGCTCAGTCCAGTACTCAGTTATCCGCCTTTCTCCCCTCTCAGAAACACACCTGGTAATTATGGAATCACTCACTCTGGCGATCGGCAGATCGATGATCCCCTCTTTTGGCTCGATAGTTCCTTCTATCAGAGCCGTGTATTCTTTTTCAACAGTCCCTTTGAGCCTCTCTGCAGAGTAACTGTCAAGCCGTATGAGCACAAGCCCCGTCGTGTTCCTGTCCAGTCTGTTTATTATCCTGCATATCCTGTCTGTTCCGGATCGTTTTTCTCTTCCCCGAAACAGATTGGCAAGCGAATCCGTAGGATGATTGAAGGACGGATGACACGGCATGTTCCGCGGCTTGTTGACTACGATGCATCCCGCATTTTCGTAAACGATATCCATCTCTCCGTAAACGGGAACGACCGTGCTCTTCATCTCCCTGTCGGTATCATTGAGGATCACCCTGTCGTTTTCACGGATCCTGTAGTCGGTATTCTGTTTCTCGCCGTTCACCGTTATCCCATCCGGCAGGAACTTGACCTTCTTTATGAGGGCAACACTGGCTCCCTTCCTTCTCAAAAAGACATGCAAAGAGAGTCCGGCATCTTCCCTGCAGGCGATAAAGCAGTGTTCCATTCCTTCACACGTCCTTTCTTCCGGAAATCATTTGACAGCAGTCCCCTATCTTGCTAAAATTACCAAAGTCATTCGATTCAGTCTTAGGACTGTTTCATAATTCTGTCACCATACAAGGGTATTATATATCCGAAATAATTGTTAGGCAAACCATATGGCCGGGAAGGATCATGTATGATGTTTTGTACCGAATGCGGAAGAACCGTTCCTGACGATGCGATATTCTGCCCACACTGCGGTCGGAAGATAGGCGTCAAGGGCGTATATGAAGGAAACATATTTGAGGATTACGGTGATGTGCCGGTCGAAAGCCCCAGAAAAAGGACTACCGCAACAGCGCTTGCAATTTTCGGAGGAATGTTCGGAGCCCATAATTTCTATCTTGGCAATACCAAGAAAGCCCTTTCCCAGCTTGCTCTTGGTCTGATGGGATTCCCGTTCGTGAGCGCGATATGGGGATGGACAGAGGCAGCCAAGCTCTCAAATCACGAGATCGAGACCGACGCATCCGGCAAGTACCTTCAGGATTGACATATAAATACAGATATTAGCGAGTAAAACATACGGTGGCGTGGGGCTTTGTCCCCATGAGGAAAGTCCGTGCTGCTCAGGGCAAGGATAGCTGATAACGTCAGCCGAGGGCGACCTTAGAGACAGTGCAACAGAGATATACCGCCCGGTTCTCCGGGCAAGGGTGGAAAGGCGAGGCAAGAGCTCACCAGCGCCATGGTGACATGGCGGCTATGTAAACCTTATCCGCAGCAACTCCCGACAGTAGAGCATATGCGCCCTGCAGCTCTCAGGAGGAGGCTAGAGCTGTGAAGTGATTCACAGTCGAGATAGATCATCGTTTAATACAGAACACGGCTTACGGTTTACTCGTTAAAATAGATGGACAGCAGTCTCTGCTGTCCTCTTTTTTGTGATTTTCTACAATTTTGTCAATATATTGTTGACATGTGTTTTCTCTGGTAGTACACTCGAAGCAGATAATATGAAATGCGGTGACGAAGACAGTAGCATTGCAAAGGATGAAATCTACCAGCGAGTGCAGTATGGTGAGAGTGCACGAAAGTAATCAGCATTGTGAAAATCACTTCCGAGCAGAAGGCAGAAAGCAAAGCGATTAAGCCATTCCGGTCTCCCCGTTAAAGGAGGAACATATGATTGTATGTTTAAATAGGTGGTTAGCAACGGTATATATACCTTGTCCTGTTTAACAGGGCAAGGTTTTTTTAATACCCGCCTACCCCTAACTGAGTCGAAAGAAGTACACAGTCGGCCGCTCGTATCTCGTATTATGTAAAGCAAAAACAATAAAACGAAAAAGACTTTGGAGGTAATTATGAAAGTCGACGGATTGAACAAGTGGATAAAGGAATGGTATGACCTTTATGAGGACGAACTCAAGGATATGATGCATGACATCTGGGCACATCCTGAAGTAGGCCTTGACAACAAATATGCCGCAGAGAGATCGGCGGATTTCGCAAAGAAACACGGCTTCCCTGACGCTCTTCTCATGAGAGCAGGCAAAGGTGTACAGCCAAGCGATGATCCAAACACTGTCTACGCTACATACGGAAGCGGCAAGCCTGTCATAGCCATCGTCGGTGAGCTTGACGCTCTCCCTGGACTCGGAAACGGTGACGTTCCTTACAGAGAAGAGGTCGAAGGTCCTGGACACGGCTGCGGACACAACCTCATCGCAGGTTCCTGCATGGGCGCTGCATGCGCTCTCAGATACGCCATGGAAAAGGAAGGCATCAAGGGTACTCTCAAGCTCGTTGAAGCTCCTGGCGAAGAAGTCGGCAGAGGCAAGAGCCTGCTTGCATTTGACGGCGTGTGGAAGGACTGTGACCTGTGCATCATGTGGCATCCAGGTTCAGATGCTTTCTCAACAGAGCCTCAGCTCGGTCTGGTCATCATGGCAGGTTCCTTCAAGTTCTACGGCAAGAGCGCACATGCTGCAGGCGCACCTTGGAACGGAAGAAGCGCCCTGGATGCTGTTCAGCTCATGAACATGGGCTGCGAGTTCCTCAGAGAGCACGTTCTCCCTTCATGCAAGATCCACTACCAGATCACCAACGGCGGCGGAGCTCCTAACATAGTTCCTGACTATGCTTCTGTCAAGTACTTCTGCCGTGCCGTCTCCACAGAGGTCGCTCAGGATCTCTTCAAGAGAGTATGCCAGTGCGCTGACGGAGCTGCGGTCATGACAGATACAAAGGCTGACTACGGTCTGATCTTCCAGATCCCTTACTTCTATGTCAACACTCCTCTTTCCAAGTTCATGGACAAGGTCGCTCAGGAGATACCTGATGTCGATTACACCGATGAGGATTTCAAGTGGGCTGAGGAGCTGTACAAGAGCTACTTTGAGAAGGATGCTCCTGCAAGAGAGGAACTGCTTCCTCCTGCAAAGAAGACCTTCGAGGGAATCACACCGGATCTCACCTGCACGGATGCAGCTGACATGTCCTACTTCTGCCCTACCGCTCATATCCACGGCGGCGGCGTGATCGCAGGATCACCTGGACACCACTGGACGATCACAGCCTGCTCCGGCACCGACATCGGCATGAAGGCCGCAGTCAGGGCAGGAAAGGTCCTCGCTGAGAGTGCTTTCGAGGCATTCGGTGACGAAGAAATGATCAAGGAAGCATGGGCAGACTTCAAGAGCCAGAACATCCCTACATACGATGAGCTCTACAGCATGCCAATGAAGCCAGAAGCATATTAATTGGATTACAGAGAGAATGATATATCGAACAGGGAGACCGCCTAGGGCGGTCTCCCTGTTCTTAAAGAAAGGTATATACAATAAGCAAGCAAATGGTCGTGTTATCTGTTACTGGTCCAGGAGCCCTGCCGTCATGTCGGGGATGGCATCTGCAGAGTAGCTCTCGACCTCTCTAAGTTTCCTGTTTATGGCTCTTGTTCTCACTCCGACAAGCTTGTCCAGCTCTTCGCTGGTCTGTCTCATCCTGTTCTGGGCGGCATCCAGGGCATCTCCGAACTTTGAGAACTCCGTCTTTACTTCGCCAAGGACCTGCCATACCTTTCCGCTGGATTTCTGTATGGCAAGCGTCCTGAAGCCCATCTGGAGGCTGTTGAGGAGTGCCGCCATGGTGGTAGGTCCGGCAATGTTTATTTTGTCTCTCTGCAGCTCTTCCACAAGTCCCATCCTGACTACTTCGGCATAAAGTCCTTCAGTCGGAAGGAACATTATGGCAAACTCCGTAGTATTCGGAACATCTATGTACTTTGTCCTTATATCCCTGGCAAATCCGAGTATCCTTCCTCGCAGCTCCCTTGAGGCCTGTCCGATCATCCGGCTGTCTGCCGCATCATACGCGTCCATAAGTTTCCGGTAGGCATCAAGAGGGAACTTCGCATCTATGGGAAGATAGACCGTTTCACCTTCAAGCCCCGGCATCTTTACCGCATATTCCACTCTGTCCGAGGACCCCTTCTTCGTCGCCACGTTCGTGTCATACTGCTCCGGAGACAGGATTTCCTCAAGTATCGCTCCCAGCTGTACCTCCCCGAGTATTCCTCTGGTCTTGACGTTGGAGAGGACCTTTTTAAGGTCATCGACCCCCTGTCCGACCTTCTGCATCTCTCCGAGAGACTGGTAGACCTGTTCCAGCCTTTCACTGACTGTCTTGAAGCTCTGGCTTATCCTGTCCTCAAGGGTCTTCTGCAGCTTTTCGTCAACGGTCATCCTCATCTCTTCCAGCTTTTTCTCATTGGAGGCCATCATCTCGCTCATCCTCGAGTCCACTGACTGTCTCATTGCCCGGGTCTGCTCATTGGTCTGAGCCTGGAACCGTGCGAATCTCTTGTCGAGGGAATCCACCATGGAGATCAGGTTCCTCTGAAGGGAATTCAGGCTTTCATTGGTCTTGTTGGAAAACTCGGTGAATGTCGCGCTCTGCCCTGCCGCGATCCGGCTCTGAAGTTCCTTTTCGGATCTCCCGTTTTCGTTCAGCCGCCTTTCCACTGCGTCCAGCATGTACTTCCGGTTCTGATGGTTCGAGTCGTAAATGTCTCCCTTGAAGTCTTCAAGGTCGTTCTTGATGCGCTCCGACGAGACCTTCTGCCTTGAGCCGCTTACCAGTGCGGCTATTGAAAGGATCAGACCGACGGCCTGAAGCCGTATGAGTATGTACAGTATCGTCTGTGTTTCCATCTTTATCCTCCCTTTCTGCTGAATATATTATATATCTCCCGGATATGTCCGTTCAACGGTCCGCAGACAATCTGTGCAGTATCCGCTCACCTTTAAAGCCCCTCGTCGGAAGTTTTTCTTCTATTTACACAATTCTATGAAAAAGATATAATACATTAGATAAGGGGTGGTGATATGTTAGGCAGTGTCAGACCTGTTCTCGACATGCTGTCTGAAAAAGACAGGCAGCAGTACCGGGCATATTACTGCGGCCTCTGCGAGGTATTGGGAAAAAGATACGGCACGCTTAGCCGCATGATGCTCAACTACGATCTTGTATTCATAGCTCTCTGCTATGACTCCCTTGCGGATGAAGAGGCAAGATACATCAACAAGGGATGCATCGCAAACCCCATCAAGAAAAAGGATATCTGCCTTCCGACCAAAGGCCTTGAATACGCTTCAGACGTTCTGACGATGCTGGCATACTTCAAGGTACTGGATAACATCGAGGATGAGAGGCTTCCCAAAAAGCTTGCATATGTTTCGGTGAGTCCTTTCCTTAAGAGCCGCTTTGCCAGGGCAGAAAAGCGATGGCCGCTCCTGGCACAGGTCATTCGGAGCGAGAGCACATCTCAGAAGGGGCTGGAAACACCGGATGCGTCTATCGACACGGTTGCCATGCCGACCGAGAGGATGACTCAGACCATACTTGAGTGCTGTACCGAGGATGAGGAAAAGGCACGGGCTCTCGGGAGATTCGGGTTCTTTCTCGGAAGGGTCATCTATCTGCTTGATGCCCTGGTGGATATGGAGGACGACCTTAAGGAAGGTCGATACAACTATTTCAACTTTAACGATATCAGTTCTGATGATGCCAGAAGTGAATGCTACATGGCACTTGGAGAACTGGCACATTGGTACGACAGTGTCGGGTTTAAGAAGAATTCTGAGATACTCGACAACATAATATATCTGGGTCTTTACAGAAACATATACAGAACACAGGTAAAAGAGGAAAATGGAAGAGAAATACAGACTGTTGGGACTGGAACCGGGACGGAGCGAAGCGAAGATCAAGGAGACCTACGAAAAGCTCCAGAAGATGTATGATCCTGACAAATTCAAGGATGCCGGACAGAAGAAGTATGCCAGGGAGCGCCTGGAGGAATTCAAAAAGGCTTATGACGAGATCCTTGCACGGATGGCTCGGAATACAGCCTCTGCCTCCTCGTCCTCATCGGGACCGTATGCTTATGAGTATGGCAAAGCCACACAGCAGCAGAGACAGACGAGCACGCAGTACCAGCCGAACTATCAGCGAGTACAGCAGAAGACTCTTGAAGAAAGATTCTCTTCAAAGAGAGAATTCTATTCATATATACGAAGGCTGCTTCAGAAGGGGCGGTATGCCCAGGCTGAGGACGAACTGTCCAGATATCCTGACCCGGGCGAGGCCGAGTGGAACTTCCTCAAGGGAAGCGTGCTGTACTACACGGGATATGTAAACCAGGCATACGATTATTTCCAGGATGCCGTCAATCTCCGGCCGAACAACTCAGAGTATTCAAATATATTCCTGAGGATGAGACAGAGCAGGATGGGCAAGATCAGAAACGACCGTTACTCAAGGAACAGGAACAATGAGCTTAGCAGCCTGTGTGAAGATGAGGATTTTCTGTGCCAGATGCTCATCTGCCTGAGCTGTCTGAGAGGCAGATAGGCGATGAGAAATTCACCTGCCAGGAAGATGGCCTTCTGCGGTCTTGACCGGGGACTGTGCCTCACGGTCATGCTGCTGGGTTATCTTGTACCCTTCGCCACCTATGTGGTCCCTGCAGTAAGCGGAGCACTGCTTATGCCGATCATATATGAATACGGAAGAAACACCGGCGCCGTTGAATTCGTTGCCGTCTCCGTTCTTTCACTTCTTCTTGTCAGTGACTATGAAATAGTCTTCATGTACATCTTCGTGTTCGGCTCATATACCGTGGTCAAGATGTCGATAGACAGGATGAAGAACAGAAAGCTGGGTGCTTTCGTCAAGTTGCTGTACGTTAATATAGCATTGGTCGTTTCCTACGGGATACTCCTTTTCATCTTCCCTGTTGCCGCTATCGTAAGCGAATTCAGCGAATACAGCTATGGCTTCATCCGGCTGCTCGCAGTAATGTTCAACGTTACCTTTTTCCTCTATGACAAGATCCTCGAAAAGCTGCTTGTCATATATGTGGGAAGGTTCAGAAAAGTCCTTTTTAAGAACGGAGGAAAATAAAAATGATAAAAATGTTGCATATATCCCTGCTTGTTTTCCTTTTCGGACGGCTGATGCTGTCCTCCTGCACGAAAGAGCCGGAAAGCAGCATACCTGAGAGCAGTGAACCCGAGACAAGTTCGCAGACGGCTGTCTACAATGTATCCATTTCATACGACGCTCCTGCAGACACGTATAAGGAGATCGGAGGCTATACGTTCGAGAATGAATATGCTGTTCCCGTCTACTTTTCAACTGATACGGGTCTGACGGACTTCGCAATCCTCAGCCTGAGCGATGCCGAGATCGATGATGACGGCAATCTTAGCTACGGGACCATCACACCGGTCTATTCCGTGAACACGATGGCCAGTATGCAGTATGTCACGGCTGATCTGGTGTTCTACGGGACTATTCCGAACAACGGCTTCAGCTATACGGATGCCGACGGAACGGTAAAGGTCTTTACCATAAGCCAGAGCGGCTATGACGGAAGCCTCGAAATGAATATCCTTGAATAAATCAATGCCCATGCGGCCGGTCAAAGTCGCATGGGCATCTGTTTATTATTTCCGTCAATCCTTGAAGTAATCCATGGCTGCCTGGACGAAGATGGCCGTTCCCTTGTACAGGACACTGTCATCTATCGTCATCTTGGAATTGTGCGCAGGATATACTTTCCCATCGAAGGCCTCGACGACGCAGGCTATATTGAAGAAGCATCCCGGGACGAGCTGATAGTAGAATCCGGCATCCTCGCCGCCCATTCCCTGCTTGCCGCCAACATGGATGGACTCCTTTCCGATCACTTTGGCAGCTGATGCGATCAGCTTGTCTGTCATTACAGTCTCATTGACTACAGGAACATAGCCGTAATCCAGCTTCCAGTCGTAATCCGCTCTCATTGCAAGACAGATGCCCTTGACTACCTCTTCCATGCGCTTGAGTACATACTCACGGTTTTTCATGTTCGCGTTCCTGACTGTTCCGCGCATGTAGCAGGTATCACTTATGATGTTCTCAGCTCCCCTGCCGGCCTGCAGTGTGGCCACAGTTATGACGCAAGGCTCTGTAGGGTCGATCTCACGGCTGACTATCGTCTGGAAGGTGTTGATGATGGTTGTAGCAACGACAACAGGGTCGACACACATATGCGGCGCGGCTCCATGTCCGCCTCTGCCGATTATCGTCAGGTCGAACTGGTCATCCCGGGCAGTTATGTCGCCGTAGTGAAGAGATATGTCTCCGACCTTTCCATCCTTCGGGACAGCACCCACATGAAGAGCATAGATAGCGTCCACGTGAGGATTCTCCATGCATCCGTCGGCGATCATTACCGGTGCGCCTCCCGGACCTTCCTCACCCGGCTGATAGAAAAGCTTCACATATCCGCCAAGTTCATCCTCATGCTCCTTGAGTATCTTTGCGACTCCGAGAAGGATCGCCCGGTGACAGTCATGTCCGCAGGCATGCATGTTGTCATTTGTCGAGCAGTAAGGCAGCTGTGTCTCCTCCTTGATCGGAAGGGCATCCATGTCCGCTCTTATGGCCAGAGTCTTGCCTGTGTCCTTGCCCAGAAGAGCAACCACACCCGAATTGTCATCATAGGTTATGTAGTTTACGCCCCACTCATCCAGCTTCTTCTTCACGAAAGCCCGTGTCTGCGGTGTGTCAAGGCCGAGTTCCGGAATGGTATGCAGGTATCTGCGCCACCGGACTATCTCTTCCTTGATCTCTTCTGCCCATTTAAGGGCCGGATTCTCATTTGTCATTTTCTTTTCTCCTCTCCTCTATTTGATACCAGTGGAGCCCCAGCCTCCGCGGTCCTCATTACCGAGTTTCTCGACAGTCTCAAACTCCACTGCAGGCTGTATCTCCATGATCCTGAACTGGCAGATCCTGTCGTTCTTGTTTATGGTGGTATCTCTTACCGCAAGCGCCGGATAGAACCACTGGTCATTATCTCCGTTATAGCTGTTGTCTATGATCCCGAAGCTGTTTGTCTGGATTATGCCGAAATTCTTGAAGGTGGACGACCTGGGCGCGACGTGTGCTTCATATCCCTCAGGAAGCTGCATGGCAACACCCAGAGGAATGAGCCTGAACTCACCTGCCTTGAGAGTCACCTTCTCCGCCCGCCTGAGATCTATCCAGTCTCCCTTTGATATCGGTTTGATCCTGTCTATATCATCGGTAAAATATTTAATCCTTATCTTCAGCATCTTTAATGTTAGTTTCCTTCCGTATGTATATCGGTCTCTTCTTGATCTCAAGATATGCCTTGGAGAGGTATTCTCCCAGCACTCCGAGGCTGAGGAGCTGGATACCGCCCAGGAATATGATGATGCATATCATGCTCGGCCAGCCTGCAACAGGGTCACCGTACAGAATGGTTCGTATGACTATGAACAGTATGGCTATGAAGGCTATCCCGCAGAACACAAGACCAATAAGCGCACTCAGCACAAGCGGCACAGTTGAAAAGGCGGTAATGCCGTCTATTGAATAAACAAAGAGCTTCCAGAAGGACCACTTCGTTTCTCCCCGGACCCTGTTGACGTTCTCGTATTCGATCCACTTGGTATCAAAGCCTACCCAGCCGAACAGTCCCTTGGAGAAGCGGTTATACTCCGCCAGGCTCAACAGGCTGTCAACATACTGCCTGGTCATCAGGCGGTAGTCTCTGGCGCCGTCCGCTATCTCAGTCTTCGATATCCTGTTCATTATCCTGTAGAACATCCTTGCAAAGAAAGACCTGATCGGAGGTTCTCCCTTTCTGGACACTCTTCTGGTTGCGGCACAGTCATATCCTTCTTCCTCTATTGCCTTGAGCATCTCAAAGAGCAGTTTCGGAGGGTCCTGAAGGTCTGCGTCCATCAGGGTGACAAGATCTCCCTTCGATGACTTGAGTCCCCGGTATATGGCACTTTCCTTGCCGAAGTTTCTGGAGAAGGACACGTATTTGACTCTATCATCTGAAGCCGCCCACTCTTTTACTATGGAAAGGGTTCGATCCTTCGAACCGTCATTGACAAATATGTATTCAAAGTCATAGTCGTCCAATTGAGCTGCTATTCTGTTGATCTCCTCATAGAAGAACGGAAGTGCCCGTTCCTCGTTATAGCACGGCACTATGACTGATATCAGTTTTGACATGGGATCACCTCGCAATATGTATTAATATATCATTACACGGCAGGTTTTGTAAACTTTACCTAGTCATTGCGCTGCTGTATAATTATAGCAATTAAGTTTTGTGTTTCGTACGAAAGATGTATCATCATGCGGTTTAACTCTATCATTTACATCATATTTCTTGTACTTGCCGTCATTTCCTATCAATTGACCGGCTTTAAATATAGATGGATCACGCTGCTCGTTTTCAGCTACATCTTCTATCTGTCCTCAGATTACAGATTTTTTGTTTTCATTTTCTATGCGACCACTGTCAGCTATCTGTGCGGATTGAGCCTGTCCAAACAAACAGATGGAAAATCACGCAAACGAACCGTTGTCTTCTCTGTTCTCATGTGCTTTGCACCTTTGGCCTATTTCAAGTATTCACGTTTTTTTGCAAAGATCGTGGCAGACATAACAGGTCTTTCTTCTTTTTCCCCGGATCGCCTGAAGGCTCTTATCCTCCCAATAGGGATCAGTTTTTTCACCTTTCAGGCCGTCAGTTATGTCATAGATGTATATAGAGGCAAGATCGCCGCCGAAAAGCATTACGGCTACTACGCTCTGTACATAAGCTTCTTCCCTCAACTTGTGGCAGGACCGATAGAGAGGGCCGGGAACATACTTCCTCAATTCAGAAGAGAATATGCTGTAAACGAACGGGACGCTACTTTAGGATTAAGGAAGATCCTTCTCGGAATGTTTAAAAAGGTCGTAATAGCCGACTCCCTCTCGATCTTCGTTAATAGTGTTTACAACAATCTTGCAGGTAAGCCCGGAATCATGCTAATTTTTGCCACAGTATTTTTCGGCATTCAGATCTACTGTGATTTTTCAGGCTACTCAGATATTGCCATCGGTTCAGCAAGGCTGTTTGGCATTGAACTCATGGAAAACTTCAAAACTCCCTACGGTGCTCAAAGCATACAGGAGTTCTGGAGAAAATGGCATATTTCATTGTCCACCTGGTTTACAGACTATGTGTACATACCACTGGGTGGAAGCAGAGAAGGGACTCTGAAGCTCGTCAGGAATATAATGATCACATTCTTATTGAGCGGTCTATGGCATGGCGCAGATTATACTTTCATCATCTGGGGAGCATATCTTGGGGTTATTTTGTCAATAGAGCGACTGCTTATTGGCAGGCTCGATTCGTTTTTTCATGGCCTTGGCAGAATCAGCAAAAGATTTGAAGACATGACCAGGACCTTTCTTGTCTGGCTGTTCGTTATGTTCGGTTGGATCTTTTTCAGAGCCAACAGTATTTCAGATCTTTGGTATATCATCACTAACTTATTCAGAGGGCTGAACCCGGCAAATATCAGTGTGTATCTTGATGCTGCCAATGTCAGCGGTTCTCTCTTTGCGGTTTGCATTTTCCTGTCCGCTGCAGTTTTGATATACTCAGCCCTGGTCCGTTGTAATTCGTCCTTCAGATTTGATATGAACACTATGGAAACATGGAAAAGATTCGCAATTTACTGGTTGTCGGGATGTGCAATAATACTTGCAGTAATGCTTCGACCTGTCAGTGCGGCAGCCGATTTCATTTATTTTCAATTTTAATTTCAGATAAACTCAAATGAAAAGATTTGTTATTAAGCTCCTGTTAATCGTTATTCGGGTAATACTTCCCTTCTGCCTTGCTGTCGGCTTCATGGTAAGCTACCCCGATGATTTTTCCGGTACGATTGCAGGCTCCATGAGATATAAGACACAGCTACTGAAGGAGTCGGAACCGGGCACCGTGATTTTCACGGGCGGCTCTTCCTCTCCTTTCGGCGTAAGCTGCAGCGAGTTTGAGAAGAAAACAGGCAAAAAAGCTATAAATATCGGGTCAACAGCATATCTTGGAATCGATTTTTATCTTTCAGTCCTTGAACGATACGCAAAGCCGGGAGATGATATCATCCTCGGATTTGAATGGTTTCTCTACACTGATGACAACATAAACTACACTCTGATGTGGCAGGCCATCGGACACGACATCGATGTTTTCCGCTGTGTGCCTTTACGATATTACCGCGGGCTGTTTTCATCGATAATTGATTATTATTCATTAAAGAAAAACCACGTCGTAGAAGATCCGTCCTTGCTTCCGACAGGCTGGGGAGAAGCCGGAGATGCAGTCTTTTACAGAGAAGCTCTTTTAGAGAAGGGTTTTAATACTGAAGATCTCTCCGAGCTGAACCGGAGCAAAATAGACCCGACCATAGTCAGAAGTATTAACAGTTTCATCAAAAAGATGAACGAGAGAGGCTGCAGAGTCTTTGTTGTGTTTGCTCCGCTCGACCGTTTAGCCGTAATAAGCTCGGAAGAAGAGACAGAATCATTTGGTACAGAATTAAAATCAGATATCCAGGCACCTTTTCTCAACAGCCTCAGTGATTCGTTGCTTGACGGATGCTACTTCTATGATACGAACAATCATCTTACGTCATCAGGTTCCTTAATCTACACTGATACCATATCTGAGCGGTATCTGGAATACCATGAACAACAGAGCTAGCATTTATGCTAATATTGCCTATGAGATCATTTAATAACTGTCAAAAGAGGAGTTTACAATGAGAAAAGATCTTTTGCTCATATATAATCCTGCTGCCGGAAAAAGCGGGGCAGTCTCTTCCCTTTCCAACATGATAAGGGTCTTTGCCCAAAGCAACTGCAGAGTGGTTGTATATCCCATCCTCGAAGGACACGGTGCCGAAGAGATCATTGCCGAGGAAAAGACAGATTTCGATTACGTTGTCTGCTGTGGCGGCGACGGGACGCTGAATCATACGATCAACGCCCTCATGAGCATTCCGCAGGACAGGAGACCTCTTCTCGGCTATGTACCCACCGGCTCGACAAACGACTTTGCCAGCTCAATGGGCATATCAAAAAGCGTAAGAAAAAACTGTCTGAACATGGTCAGGAACAGGCCTTTCTTCTATGACCTGGGCTCCTTCAACGGCAGATATTTCAACTACGTTGCCGCATTCGGTGCCTTCACGGAAGTCGCCTATTCCACGAACCAGGATTTCAAGAACCTACTCGGTCATTCTGCATACATTATGGAAGCGATCAGGACAAGACCGTTCGGCATGAAATACAAAATGAAGGCACACGCGAACGGAAGGACCTTTGAGGGAGATTATCTGTTCTGCTCTGTCACAGACTCGTCTTCGGTAGGCGGGATCAACATTCCGATGCTTGGAAATACCGTAAGGGATGACGGTCTGTTTGAAGTGACCATGATAAAGAGCCCTCCCGGACTTCTGGAGTACCAGAACCTGTTCCAGGGGCTGCTTATAGAGGGATTCAAGAGCCCTTATCTGGAACTGTTCCAGACGGACAGCATAACCTTTGAATTCGATGCTCCGGTATCCTGGACCCTTGACGGAGAATTCGGCGGAAAGACGGACAAAGTCGAAATAAAGGTCCACAACAAGGCAATAGGACTGGTGAGATAAATGGAGATAGAAAGAAAGTTCCTCGTTGATTCCCTTCCCCCTCTGGAAGGAGTCGCTTTCAAGGAGATAACCCAGGGCTATCTGTGCACCCGGCCGGTGGTGCGAGTGAGGAAAGAGGGTGACGAATACATCCTCACCTACAAAGGAAAGGGGCATCTTGCCCGAGAAGAGTATAATCTTCCCCTGACCGAGGATAGCTTCGAACATCTTGTCGAGAAATGCGACGGCCATCTCATCAACAAGACCCGCTATTATATACCTCTCGACGGAGGACTCGTCGCAGAGCTAGACATCTTCAAGGCTCCGCATGAGGGTCTCGTGGTCGTCGAAGTCGAGTTTGAGACCACACGGCAGGCCGAGGCCTTCGCTCCCCCGTCGTGGTTCGGCGAGGACGTAACCTACGACAAAAGATACAAGAATGCCGCCCTTTCCCAGGGCTGAAGCCGGATAAATTGTATTGCATACGATTTTGCTCTTTATGCATATGTTGACTGCATGTTAACATATGCATATATTATTATATTATTTATTTTGACCGATCGGAGGCGGCGATGATCGCTAACAAAAAGATGGTAAAATACTATGACGAGTCGCGGGAATTTCTGAGGATGCCGCTGGGTATGGAGAAGACCCTTCTGGCTGTTTCCAGGCTTGAAAACCCCTACAAGCTCTCCTACGAAGACTATCTCGTTTACTGGGATTATCTGTCAAAGCAGCGGAGCAAGACCGTAAATGAATTCATAAAGGACAACAGAGCAGCTCAGATGCCGCTCCTTGTGAAATACAAGGTCATCAAGAAGACTTCAATAGACAGATTCGTGGAATACGCCCATGAGCGGAAGAAGATCGATGTGCTGTCATATCTGCTGGAAGTCGCCAACGAATTCAGGTCCCGCCCAAAGGACATGGACATCGCAAGGAAAATGACAGAGGAAGAACTCACCGGCATGCCTCAGAAGATGCCTTCTGAACGACAGAAGGTCGGAGACGTGGTATGGCTGGGAGAGTGGCCGATACCCTGGCAGGTGCTCGAAAACAGGGACGGCAGGCTCCTGCTGATCAGCAAGTTCGTTCTGGACTGCGAAGCGTACCATGACATATATCAGGTCATAGAATGGCACAGATGCACCATCAGGACATGGCTCAACGGAAAGTTCTTCGACTCAGGCTTCTCCGAGCGGGAAAAGAGCAGGGTCTGCGAGATATATATCGATGATAACGACGATATATGCTTCGATGTGCCAAAGGGTGAAAAGGGCGACAGGCTGTTTTTCCTCAATCTGAGCGAGGCATTCAGATACTTCAAGAGCGAGAATGACAGAAGAGCAAGGCTCACCAAAAAGGCCAGGAACAAGATAATGTGGACCTTCTTTGACGAATATGCCCACTGGTGGCTGAGGACGCCGGCCGTTGGACCGATGGGAGACACGGACCGGGTCAAGGACAGGAATTATTACATTGAACTGGCAAAGGATCTGCGCGGCGAGGTCGGGCAGAGCTACGTGAGACAGGACGGCGTCATATGCACCCACGGAGGCGTGCTTCAGTCGAACAGCTTCGATACATATTATGAACACTACGGAATAAGACCACGGATGTACTTCAGGACGGACAACATAGATGATTAACCTCAACTTACTTAACGAAACGGTGGATTTCAAAAGGCTCCCCAATGACTATCACAAAGTCAAGATGGCCATTTCAAGACTGGAAAATCCATACAGGGCAAAGATAGCCGCTCTCCTCGCCTACCAGGAATACCTGGAAAAGGATCGGAACAAGACGCGGAAGGAATTCATAGACAGGAACGAGTACCTCATGCTTCCCAAGCTCATCGAGTTCCGCGTCATAAAGAAAAAGGATATCGAAGGACTGATCGATTACCGGAGAGAGCTCAGGAGGTTTGACTGCCTGTCATATCTGATGAACCGGGCAAACGATCTCAAGTTCCATCCAAAGAACATAAAGCTGTTCAAGAAATTCAAGGAAGACTCACGGGTGCCCGAGCACAGCGTGCTCCTGGATGAAAAGGACATAAACGTCGGGGATATCCTTTGGGTCGGCAACTTCCCTGCTCCGTGGAGAGTGCTCAAGAAGGTGGGAAGGAAATTTCTGCTGCTGAGCGAATACGTCCTCGACTGCCGTCTCTACAGAGGCGATGTCAAGTCAGACGAATACCGAGTCTCCGGACTCAGGGAATGGCTGAACGGAAGGTTCTACAATAACTTCTTCACCGATGAGGAAAAGAGCAGGATCGTTCCGGTGTGGCTCGATGAAAATGACAAGGAGAGCTTTTCAGAGTTCGAGGACAGCTTTGAGAACTATCTGTTCATCCTCTCGAAGAGAGATGCTGAAAGGTATTTCAAGGATTCAGATGACAGGAGGGCTCCGGTCACCCTTTACAGCGTGAAGAACGCCACATACATACTCTTCGAGTATTACGCCCCATGGTGGCTCAGGACTCCTACCGAGATACCGGTTTACGGTCATTACAATGTCAAGATGAACGGCGACATCTCAATGTACGGGACAATGTACTCATCCACGCCGATCATCAAGGGCTGGACAGCCGACCAGGTAACGATGAAACACGTAAATTCCGATACTCACGGCGTGAGGCCGCGGATGTATCTGGAGATCAAATAGAAAGGAAACGCACCGGATAAATGGCACAACTTGGACAGGAAGCCCAGATCAAGAGCGTAGCCAAGAAGATACTGGCGATATCCAGGAATAATCTGATCGTACACATGAGATTCATGGATATGGCGATCAACAAGCTTCCTCTGGTCGAAAAATGGGATATAAACGATGACGGCATCGAAGGTACTTCGATCAGCGTCAACGGATCCTTTATCGAGTATAACCCGCTGTACATACTTCAGTGCTATGCGCACGACAGGAATATAGTAACCAGGCTGTATCTCCATGAGATCCTCCACTGCACCTTCCTCCATTTCTATGTGAATCCGAGGATAGACAGAAGGCTTTGGGATCTCGCATGCGACATAGCAGTCGAGAACATCATAGATCAGCTGGCAGAGACCGAGGAATACCTGGTCGTCGAACATGAGCTCGACAGGCAGGGCGAGCTGGACAGGATAAGGGAAGGCGCCGGCTTCATGACCGCCGAAAGGATATACAGATACTTCCTGGATCTTGACATGAGCGACGAGGAACTGCGCAGGCTCTATGAGATCTTTGCGATCGACGACCACCGGCCGTGGTACGCGGAGCGACCTCCGATGGAACTCACCAAGGATGACTTCAAGCAGAAGGATGATGAGCGCGGAGCCCGGGAAGAAGACGAGGAGGACGGCGGTACCGCTCCGAAGGGCGGCGACGATGAGGATGAGGACGAACAGGAGCCTGAGGATGACGGCTTTGAGGACATCGAGGAAAAGCTTGCCGACAAGGAGATGCAGGATGCCCTTGAGGAATGGGAAGACATCTCCAAGCACATGCAGATGGATCTTGAGACCTTCTCAAAGGAAAAGGGCGAGAGCGTCGGTGACCTTCTGATAAACATCAAGGCAGTCACAAGAGAAAAGTACGATTACACCTCTTTCCTGAAGAAGTTTGCTTCCATGGGAGAAAGGATGATGATCGACGATGATGAGTTCGACTACATCTACTACACCTACGGACTGTCGATGTACAAGAACATGCCGCTGGTCGAGCCTCTTGAATACAAGGAGACCGACCTGGTAAAGGAGTTCGTCATTGCCATAGATACCTCCTTCTCCGTTCACGGAGACGAGGTCATGGCCTTCATCAGGAAGACCTACAACATACTCAAGGCTACGGAATCCTTCTCGCAGCACATCAATCTCCACATCATACAGTGTGACGTAAAGGTCCAGCACGACGAGAAGATCACCAGCCAGGCCGAACTGGACAAGTACATGGCAAACATGCTGCTTTACGGTTTCGGAGGAACGGATTTCAGACCGGTATTCGAATATGTGAACGAGCTGATCGAAAAGAAGGAGTTCACCAATCTGAAGGGACTCATATACTTTACGGACGGCTTCGGCACATTCCCTGAGATACCGCCGAAATACAAGACCGCATTTGCATTCGTCTCTGACGACATCACCTTTGATCCGGTGGTTCCGCCATGGGCAATAAAACTGATATTGGAAAGTGAAGATCTTAAAGAGGAGTAAAAATATATGAATATCAAAGAAGCAAAGCAGGAGATCAAAAACACCCTTGATGTGTATTTCACCAAGGACGAGTACGGCAATTACCTCATTCCAATCGAGAAACAGCGCCCTGTATTCCTTATGGGCCCTCCTGGAATAGGAAAGACCGCCATCATGGCACAGATCGCATCAGAAATGGGCGTAGGACTTCTCTCCTACTCAATGACCCACCACACCCGTCAGAGTGCCATCGGCCTTCCTTTCATCGAAAAAAAGGTCTACGGCGGTGTCGAATACACCGTATCAGAGTACACTCTCAGTGAGATCGTAGCTTCCGTCTATCAGCTGATGGAGAACACGGGACTCAAGGAAGGAATCCTCTTCCTTGATGAGATCAACTGTGTTTCCGAGACTCTCGCGCCTGTCATGCTGCAGCTGCTCCAGTACAAGGTCTTCGGAATGCACAAGATCCCTCGGGGATGGGTCATCGTAACAGCCGGTAACCCGCCTGAATACAACAATGCCGTAAGAGAATACGACATCGCCACCTGGGACCGTCTTAAGAGGATCGACATCACTCCGGACTTTGAGATCTGGAAGGAGTATGCATACAAGTCAAACATTCACATGGCCATCATCTCGTATCTTGAGAGCAAGACTGCTGACTTCTACTCAATCGAAACAACAGTAGACTCAAAGAGTTTCGCCACAGCCAGAGGCTGGGAGGATCTCAGCCAGATGATCACACGGTACGAGAAGAGAGGAATACCGGTACAGGAGACTCTCATCAGCCAGTACCTGCAGCATAGAAAGGTCTCCAAGTCCTTCTCGGCCTACTATGACCTCTATGTGAAGTACAGGGGCGACTACCAGATAGACAAGATCACTGACGGACAGTGGTCACCGGCAACAATGCAGAAGGCACGGGAGGCCAAGTTCGACGAGAGAGTCATGCTCATAAGCCTCATCCTTGATGCACTCAACGAGGACTGCAAGGACATCGTTGACCGCGCCACTCTTCTCGCTGAGATCAAGAAGGTAGTAAGGACCTTCGTCAACCACTGCGAGAACGATGAGAAGCCTATCGACGCTCTCAACTCCATGATCGAAAAGCAGAAGAAGGCTCTCGAGAAGAGGCTTTCCGCCGGAAACCTCTCCGAGTCCGAAAGAATGGTATTCAACGGGATCATCGAATTCCTTGAAAAGCAGCTCAGGGATGTCATGACAGCAGACGGCGAAACAGCCATCAAGGCAGTCAAGGCCAGCTTCAACTCAATGACCAGAAAGCACAAGGCCGACGCAAAGCGGACAAGTGCAAAGATGGACAATGCGTTCAAGTTCGTGGAGAGCGTATTCGAAGAGGGTCAGGAGATGCTCATACTCGTGACGGAGCTCACCCAGAACTACTATTCATCAAAGTTCATCTCAGCCTACGGCTGCGACGAGTATTTCAAGCACAACAAGAGCCTGCTGTTCTACGAGAGAGACAAGGAGATCCTCGATGAGATTGCAGACCTTGACCTCGACCTCTAATTCAGTATATATATTTGTTAGAAAACTATTTATCATTCCCAGGGGGTGAAGATATGGCAGATATCAGCACAGCCATCAAACAGGCAAAGGTATTCAGAGACGGAGCGGAGCTCACGAGATACGGCACCGCAACGCTTTCCGAAGGCACCCAGACCATAAGGGTGCTTGGACTCGGAAGGACTTCACAGACCGACAGGGTCACCCTGTACGGCCGGGAAGGCGTGACATGCTCCAACATACGTTTCGAGACCGCAACCGAAGACACCGACGAAAAGATCAGGAAGATCAACGAAGAGATCAAGGCTCTTGAGCGCAAGGTCAACATAAGACAGGTCCAAGCGAAGCTCTGGGAGTCCAACGGAGACTTTTCAGCCAGGACCGTTCAGGATTCCGAAGATATCCGGAAGTACATAGACAAGCTTTCGGAACGATTTGACGCTCTTGATGCGGAGATCCTTTCCCTCAACAGACAGATCGAAGACAAGAAAAAGGAGATCGAGGATCTGAAGACGGAATCCGCGAAGCCTGTCCTGATCGCGGACGTGACTGCGGAAAAGCGGGGCGAATATCCCATCGCTCTGAAGGTGTTTGATTCATATGCAGGCTGGTTTCCTCTCTATGAGATACGCTCTGACGGAGAAGGCCCGCTCACGCTTCAGGTTAAGGCAAACATCTCACAGGGCACCGATGAGGATTGGGATGACGTGGAAGTCCGTCTCATCACCGGCAGTCCCACGAATCAGGGCACACTGCCGGTCCTCAATCCGATACACCTGGATATCAATCCTCCGATATACATGAACAGCATGCTGGGTGCAGGTTCGGCGATGAGAAAAACAGCCGCAAGAGGCATGATGGAAGACTCTGTGGCCCTTGAAATGGAAGAAGCCTCGCCGATGATGGGGATGTCCCGGATGAAAGCCGGCTCCTCTACCGTCAACAAGGACGAAGCCTACACGGAATACGTCCTCACAGGAAAGAGGACCGTGAAGAAGGGTCACGACGGCACACTTGCAGATCTTGAGGTCCACGAGATACCATGCGAATACAGCATAGTCTGCATTCCCAAGCTCGATCCTTCGGCATATCTGGTCGCAAAGGTCAAGCCTGCAGATCTACCCATCTTCTCCTTCGTATCAGCTTCGGTATACTACAAGGATGTCTTCACTGGTAATGTGACCATCGATGCCGAATTCGCTGAAGAGGATATAGACATCACTCTCGGCACCGAGGAAAGGATCACGGTCAACAGGAAGGAAGTCACAAGGAAGAACACCACCAATCTCCTTAAGACACAGAAGACCACGGAGTACGGATACGAGACAAGGATCAACAATAATTCCTCCGGAAAGGTCACTGTGACCATCAAGGACCAGATTCCTGTTTCTGACGAAAAGGAGATCGTCGTGGAGACGCTCGAACTCAGCGAGGGCGAACTGAACAAGGATACCGGCATCATAACGAGAAAATATGATATCGAAGGCGGAGAGAGCGCCATATTCAAGCTTGGATACAAGGTAACTTCGCCGAAGGGCAAGAGCGTTTACGAGAGATAATGTGCTCTGAAAAAGGAGGCTGCACCGCAGCCTCCTTTAATTATTT
>JAEEGL013067925.1_pt1 | contig 36469 bp, 29 predicted proteins | sample 9134231 | NCBI WGS metagenome assembly JAEEGL01 (sample SAMN16246548, study PRJNA631951) | gut metagenome | biome: gut microbiome; feature: rumen; material: fiber-attached | host: Bos | place: Iran: Karaj | collected 2018-10 | reverse complement strand
GCAGGCTTTTACCAAGTCCTCCGTTACAAGGTTTATTACAAACTCTCCGGATTCTTTGATCAAATGATGAGAGTGTCGTTCTTTTCTTACGGAAATCGATACCATAGCCGGGGAACTGCACACCGTTCCTGCCCATGCCACTGTAATAATATTTGGCCGTTCTTCTCCTGATTTACACGAAATCATTACCGCCGGCAAAGGATACAACATATTTCCCAGGCGCCACACTTCTTTTGCCATACAAACTCCTTCGTATTCTGTGTTTAGTTAATTCTCGGTGAAACTACCGGTTTGCCTTCCGCATCCAAAAGCGGAGTCAATCCTCCGGCATAACCGCTGACATGGAACAGATAGTTTACGCCTGTTTCTCTGTCTACCCATACTTCTGTCACATTGACAGCTCCCTGAGAATATACCTTCTCAAATCTCTCGTCTTTTTTCATGTTCTATTTCCTCCTTTATTTTATGACAAAACTGTCATCTTTTTTATTTTATTCTTCCCAAAAGAGTTCGTCTAATGTTTTATTTAACTCTTTGCAGATTGCGATACATAAATTGATGGTGGGGTTATAGTCCCCTTTTTCTATGGCACTGATGGTCTGGCGGGATACGCCACACTTCTTTGCCAAATCGTCCTGGGACAAATCCAGTCCGGCACGGGCAGCCTTTATTTTTAAATTCTTCATAGCTACTCCTCCTCTGCTTTATCTACGATTGCACGAACAACGGCTGTTACACCGATTGCAATAATCATAAGGCTGGTAACTAAGTTTACATAAGGGAAATCAACCTTAATGCTTGAATAAAAATACATCACTACCGGATAAGCATTAATGAATAATAAAAGGATAAACACTCCAGCATATCTTTTCTTATCGTTATTTAATCCCCAATAAGCTCCGGTCCAAATTGCATAAATACAAACAACGGTAATTCCAACAAAGATTCCAATTACATGCAATGCGTATTCCGGCATCGGGAATGAAACCTCTCCGATTCCGATTGCTACGGAAACAACTGCCTCCCAAATAGCCATGGCGTAAAAACCAAACATGTAGCCTCTGCCCTTTAAAGCTTTCTGTCTCTCATCATATTCTGTTTTAATTCTGTGATCCATATTTGCAAACTTAAAAATAAATACACAAACAATCAAACCAACCATTAAACCAATTGCAAATGCTGCCATCTTAAATACTTCCATGATAAAATCCTCCTGATTACTACTCACCTTTGGGACGTCTCCCTTGATCTGTGATTATAATATCATCTGTTTTACATTATGTCAACTATATTTTACATTTTTCTTTTATAAAATGATTTTTTCTATTTTTAGGCATAAAATAAGAGCCTCAAGATTCCTCTCAAGGCTCGTATTCTTAAGGGATGGAGGGATATCATGCCTCACGTCCACTGGTTGTAAGAATAATTCATGTAATTTGATAGATTTCCGTCGCCGCCATAGGTAGCGGTGCTACGAGCAGCTGCACTGCCGATGGCTGCCGCATTGGAAGCAATCTGTGAAGAATAAGAATAGGATCCGTAAAACGCAGCCCGTAAATCCTTTTCCTCTGCCTTTTTAAATGTCTCTTCGTTAACAGACATCTTGCCTTCCTTATCAAAGGTCACCCCAACCTTTTCCAATGCCTTTGACATGGTCTCGGAAGCACTCTTCATATACTGGGTCTGATTGGTGACACTCTTTGACGCCACTTTGTCATTCTGTGCAATGACATCGTTGTAATCATTGGCAAATTCCTTTACGGACTTTAGCACAGCGTCCGTATCCAAAGTTCCGTTTTTCTTTTTCCAAGCATCATTGTTGGTCAAAGACTCTGCGGAAGTCTTCAACTCATCTGCCGCACTCTTCATCTTAGTAGTCTCGGTAGATGCATTTAATTCCGTACTCTTCTTATATACCTTCGATGCACTTTTCGCCTTTGATGTAGTATCCGTCTTCGTGGCATCTGTCTTAGACGTGGAATTTACAGCATCCTGCTTTGAGTAGTAAGACTTTAGCAGCTTTCCGTAACTACCGTTTCGAATCTGGTTATAGTCGGAAAAATTAATGGAATTCATTCCGCCGGAACTTGAATTTCCGAAAAATTTGTTGAAATCAATTCCTGCCATAAAGCCTCCTTTCCGTAAATCCATTTACATACTATTTAGGTACTATAATTATACTCACATCAATACACTTTGTCCATTATTGTTATTTTTTAGTCAAAAACCCCTGTCGCCCAGGTAATTGTTTCGCCTTCGGTAAGGTTATACAACTGCGATCCGATTTCGCTGGCTTTGTCCCAAGCGCTGGAGTCTGCGTACTTTGCAGCCTCGGACTGATAGCTGTAGCTTGCTAAAATAGTGGCATCGTTTTGAGTGGTCAAAAGATTGCCGTAGTAGAAGGCATCTTCCATTTCCTGCTGGGAAATGCCAAATCCCGTAGCCTGATTAAACTCCTCACGAATATCGGAAGTGATGTCCTCATCACCGGAGCCTGCCAAGCCGGAATTCATCTGCTCATGAAGACTTCCGTCATCTCCTACTTCAATCAGACAAATCCGATAGGTGATGCCGTCTGCATAGGTATACGCATCTCCTCTGGCTTCCACCATAATGGCATTGTTGATATCCAAAAATGACAGGTTGCTGACGCATACTCTGGCATTGTCACTCATAAATATGGCATCCTCAAAAGTAACACTTCCCTTTTCCTCTACCACGCCGGAAGCATTTAACACATAGGATGAAATCACAAGTGCGTTCTTATCGTTTTCATAGTCTACGGTAATTAACGTAGAATCTCCGTTTGTCATAAAGCTTCCGATCATTCCGCTTTTACTTTCCGCAGAAATCTCTATTCCGGTATTTTCGGAGCAACCGGCGTTTACCGTAAAGGTCTCACCGTTTATGGAAGAAAAGCCTTTGGCAAAATCCTGCAAAGAAGTATACTGCGCCCCATCCGTCTTCGCAGAAGAATCGTTTGCATCCTCCACCTTTTCTTCACTTGCAACAACACTTTCACCGGCATCGGCAGAATCACTCTTTTTGTTTGAGCAGGCGCAAGCAGAGAACGCTAGTGCCATACACATCATCGCTAATATTACTCTCTTTTTCATCATATTTACCTTTCTAAATTAAAGAAGACACAGAACCGTCCCCAGTCTATTTTTAATAGTTTATTTTAAACTTATACGCAGTGTTATAGGTAGCCACGTACAAAATGTCATCTTTGATTTCCATCTGGTCGGGAGCGGATTTAAGCGGAATGGTACCCACCTTTTCTCCGGTAAAGCGATCCAACAGATATAAGTAATCATCTTCAGCCGTAAATCCATAGCCGCAAATAATGGTATCACCAACGATTTGGAAGTTCTGGCAATTGGCGGTCAAAGGCGCCGTCTTAAAAAGAATTTCATTGGTATTTAAATCAATGGCTACGATATACCCAGTCTTCGGCTCCTCGTATGCATGGCCCAAATGGCTTAATTCCACATAAAGGATATCGCCTACGATTTTTTCATACCGTAGGAAAAGACTCTTGTCTGTACAAATACCATTGTTATTATCCGGACCGTTGCACAAAAGATTGAAATCATATTCACAGATGATTCCATCGGTAGCTGTGGGATAAACCCGAAGTCTTGTGTACTCGTAACCGGCGTCCACATCATCTGCATACATGGTCAAGTAGGAATACTCCTCATCACCATAGCATGGATCCGCCAAATCAAATCCGTTTTCATCTGCCCATGTACTTACATCCAGCCAATCGCTTTCCTCTTTCGATACTTCCGTAAGGGAAATATGACTATCGGCAGCCACCTGAGAGTCTGCCACAAAGTAGTCCCAGGAAGGATTGTCCAAAGTCCAGGAATCGGTATCCTCATACAAATCCGTTTGCACGGCTTCTGCCTCCACTTCCTCTGTAGGTCCATCCACGGTTTCCACAAGCTTCGTCAAATCCGATGCCTCGCTGATGCGATATGCCTCTTTTACGGCATTGGGATAATCCTCATAGGATAAAGTAGCCTCCAAATATCCGTAGGCATAAGGGGCGATTTCATACGGGGAAAACTCAATGGTAATCCCCCTTTCGTTAATCTCCCAGGTATATAAATTGTTTTTTAACATATAGGCAAACACATCCGGCTCATCGTCCATCTCATAATAATAGTCGTCGATTTCGCCCATGATATCGGCATACTCTTTGCCCATTTCTTCTCGAAGATCGGCCGCAAAGTGTTCCTCATCTCCCAATACATCCGAAATGGTAAAAAGTTCCCCGGTGTTTGGGTCAAAGTTTAACACTCCCACTCCATGGCTTGGATGTGCACCGCCGCATTCATCATAATAAGCGGTTTGAACGGAAAAAATCTTTTCATCCGCACGAAGAATGGTGGCTGTGGTTTCCGAGGTAAACGCTTCCGTATAGTCCTCTGACTTTTCATAGGAAGCATACTCCTGCATCGCCAGTTGTGCGCTGTCTTCCCATCCGGTATTAAAGCTATCCATGTTTTCACTAAGCTTTGGATATTTCTCCCGATACTCGTCGGAAAATACAATCTCCGGATAGATTCCCGTTACCTTTTCTTCTCCATCTACCTTGCAAGACAAGTGGTGGCTTACAATCGTAATGGGTGCACTGTATTTTGTCTCGGATGCTTTCTCCGATACTTCTTTCTTTTTCTCGCCGCAGCCGGCAAACAGCATCACGCCTGCCAGCGCAACTGCGCATACATTAAATAGTTTCTTTTTCATTTCCTCAAATACTCCTTGTTTTCTATAGCCACAGGAGACAGGGGACGGTTCTGTGTCTCCTAAGACACAGAACCGTCCCCCGTCTCCTATCTTCTTTTTTACATCGTAAACTGCTCTACTGTAGTAATCAGTTCATCCTTCGTGATGGACTTTAATACATAGCCCTCGGGATGCATGCGAACCACACGCTCCACGCTGGCCTTAGATTTAACCCCCGTTAAAAACACCACCGGTATCTTGGCCGTATCCTTGTGAGAACGAAGCATGCCAAGCACCTGGGAACCGTCAACCACCGGCATCTCATAGTCCAAAAGCACCAAATCCACCGGATTGGAAAGCAAATAAGAAATGGTCTGCATACCGTCATTTACCACATCCACGGCATAATTATCCGACAGCCACTCCTGTACCATCTTGGCATATAAAGGATCGTCATCCACAATGAGAATCTTCTTTTTGCGGCCCATATCCATAAGAATACGTTGCTCGTTAAAGATCTTGCGCTTTAAGTCCCGCATCTCCACCGGACGATACACCCATGTATGGTCAATCATCTCCGGTATCTCAAACAAGATAGAATCCTTTAAATCCTCGGTACCGATGATAATGATTCGCTTTCCGGCTTCGGTAATGGTATCGCAAACCTTTAGGATATTTTTCAAATGATCCCGATGATCCAAAAAATCATCAGCCAAATACAGCAAAAACAAATCTGCCATAGACGCATAAGACTGAATCTGTTCTATATCATCTCCGATTAACGCGACCTCGTATCCCTCGTTTTGTAATTCTTTTTCAATTCCCCTTACCACAACAGAGAATTGATATGTAACAATACAGATTGTTTTGTCCATATTCACTCACACCTCTTAGGATTTTGTTGCGGAATCCTCCGCAATCCTTATTATTCTATCATAATCTTTGGATTCAAAACACCCTTTTATTTCATTTAAGGTGTTCTGATGATTTTGGGGAAGATCATACTCTTCCACTTCCTTTAAGGCTCCTAAGATCATGGGCTCATCCTTGGCTTTCGCTCCTTCCAAAACCGCTTCCAACACGCTTTCCATTAAAGAGTCTGCAAAGGTATCCGGCTGTTTTTCCGTCTTTTCATCTTTTCCAAAGACGTTAAAGAGCATGGCCTTAAATGCCATCAAATCATCCATCAACTGTTCGTGGTTCTTTTTGATGAATTCAATATCCTTGTCTTTGCCGGCAAATTCCAGTTTTTCCGATTCCTGAGCAATTCTTTGCGCCCCCACAAGTCTTGCAGAGCTCTTTAAAGCATGCACCTTAATGGTGTAGTTTTCCCAATCCTCGGCCTTATAATAGCCATCCAATTCCTCCGCCTTATCCTCCGCGGATTCGTAAAACAGCTTTAATACGCTGCGAAGGGATTCCTCAGAGCCACTGTTTTTCAAAGCCTCGGAAGCATCGATGCCCGGTATGGTTTCATACCACTTTTTCTGCAGTACAAATCCCTTTGCGGTCTCGTGCTTCATGGAAGACTCAAGCATGTGCTCCTCTTCCTCATCGATGTAGTTGGAGTCATCCTTGTAGGTCAGCATGGAGCTTAAGTTATAGGGGCGATTGCCCTTTTCCATATACATGACACCAAAGGCTCCGGCACCGCAGTTTAAGGACATAACTGCAGAAGCCTTGACAAATACCACATTTCGGAAGGCATAACATTTCAAAATCTTTTCCCGGATGGCGGACAATTCCTCCTGGCTAACATCCACATAGGATACAAAGCAGATATCCAGATCCGGATTTACCCACTTGGGAAGTGCATAATCGATGTAGCGACTGTAGCAGTTTTCCAAATGGCCCACACTGACGCCACCCACCCTAAAGCTATCTTTTTTCATACGCATAAAGGGTCGGATATCCAAGGACTGCATCAGGCCGCCCACACTCCTGTTCAGACGATCCCGCTTAATCAGATAATCCACGTCATTGGTAACAAAACTGCATTGAACATAGTTTTTCAAGTGGTTCAATTCATCCATGATTTTCTCTGCAGAAAGTCCCTGGGTGGACATACGATAGGCAAGCAGCACCATCATACCCATGGAAGAAGAACAGAATCCCGAGTTAAATACCATAACATTTCCGTATGCTTTTGCAGCCTCGGTGGCATTTTTGTACTCCGCACTGACACAGCTTCCCAAAGAAATATGAATGATCTGATGGGCCTTAATCAAACGATCCGCAAAGAACAGTTCAAACTCTTCCACGGAAGGAGCCTCGGATTCAAATACCACGCCCTCTCGCATATAGCGTACCAATTCCTCGGAACCGGCTTCATAACTGTCGTAAAAGGTCTTTCCGTTTACATGGATGCTGTAGGAAATGGCATCAATCTGGCAGGCCTTTAATACGGAGTGAGGCATATCCGCCATACTGCTGGTGGTAATAATCACCGGAATCTTTTTGGAGAATCCGCCGGTGGCATTTAATTCCTTGCCCATGGCATCTGCCACGGAAACATTGATAATCTTTCGCTCCGGCAAAAACTGCAGAAGTTTTTCTTCCAACTGACGACCGGTAACAGGCTTTAACAGATAACCGTCAAAACCGCTGTTATTGTACAGTTCAATATTGGCACTTCCCGCATTGGCGGTAAGGATAATAACCGGAACCGTGGTATTTAAGCCACCGGACTGATTTCGAATACGGCGCAGGCACTCGATACCGTCCATTTCCGGCATCAGGTGATCCATCAAAATCAAATCGTAACTGTTGCTGTAGGTCTTCTTTAAGGCTTCCGCACCGCTTAGAGCCGTATCAATCATCATCTCGGAGCCCACCAAAAGCTTGGTCTCCACTTCCAGATTCATCTCATTGTCATCCACAATAAGAATGCGGGCATTGGGAGCCATAAATCCGGCTTCGTATTTTTTCTCCGTTTTGGTTCCAATGCTTCGGATGTTGATGTTTCCCACCTTTTCTTTGCTTGCCACCTTTTGATCCAAGGTCACCACAAAGGTTGAGCCCATGGTATACATGGAATCCACCGTTACGGTTCCTCCCATAAGATCTACCAACTGCTTTACGATGGCAAGTCCGAGACCGGTACCTTCAATCTTACGGTTCTTTTCCTCATCCACCCGCTGGAACACGTCAAACAAATAGGGAATGGCATCCTGCTTGATACCCATACCCGTATCCGCGATGGAAAACATCAAAGAAACCTTATCGTCCTTTTCCTCTTCCTTGGAAATACGGAAGGTGATACTGCCCTCTTTGGTATACTTCACCGCATTGTTTAAGATGTTTACCAACACCTGTTTGATGCGGACTTCATCCCCGTAAAGTTCCGCCGGAATGGTGGGATCCAGCTCCACAATCAGCTCCAGTCCCTTTTCTTCCGTACGAAGCCAAAACATATTTACAATCTCGGACAACAAAGATGCGATATTGTAGTTAACGGGAACAATATCCATTTTTCCCGCTTCAATCTTTGAAATATCCAAAATATCATTGACCAAAGACAAAAGCATACGACCTGCACCCTGAATATTGGCCGCATCCTTTAATATCTCCTCGGAAGCATCCTCTTGGCGAAGAATCAACTCGTTTAGTCCTAAAATACTGTGAATGGGGGTACGAATCTCATGACTCATATTGGAAAAAAAACGGTTCTGGGAATTGTTCAATTCCTCAAACTTTTTGGCTTCTTCCATGGCTCTTTCATTTTCCTTTGTAAAAAGCCATTCTTCAAACCACACCATGGCACAGCAAACCACACCCACGATGATAATGGAAATCAGTGAGTCAATGTAAAACATGGGTTGGGAATGTCCGGATACCCGCTCCGGGTGAAAATATCCGTCCAAATACAGACCGCAGGCTTCAAAAGTAATTAGCACCATCATAAAAGGCTTCCACTTACCGCTTAGTACCAAACCGGTGTAGAGATATGCAAAGATAATCCAAAGCACACCACCGCCGTATAAGCCACCGCCGAAATAGAATACCACGGGGATAATTACAACTACCAAAGACACTACATTAAAGACCATGGCAAAGTTTAACCGGTTCAGCTTTGCGGAGATTAATGTTACGGTAGGTGTAAGTACTACTACCACAGAAAGCACAATGATCTCCACGATATTTTCATGGAACACAATATCCCCGATTAAGGCAAATACAATCAAAGAATCGATAATCAGGTTTAAAACAATAAATACCCGTTCTTTAAACTCTCTGGAGGGATCTTTAATTCTTTCTTTGACACGTTCAATAAAATTAGGCATATCAGTTCACCTCCTTATTGAGCGCAAGTCCCTCTCCCACCAGTCGCTTCATTACACGCTCGAAGTCGGCTGTCTGAATCGGTTTTGCTATATAGCCGTCAAATCCGTTACTTAAAAACAGATCCTTGGCACCGCTGATGGCATTGGCACTGATGGCCACTCCAAAGAACTTTTGCTTTTTCTGATCTGCCACCAACTGCATCCGTTTTAAGGCCTCGATACCGTCCATTTCCGGCATCATATAATCCATAAAGACAATGTCATAATCCTGCTTCGTAATCTTTACCACAGCTTCTTTTCCGGAGTCTGCCGTATCCACATCCATGTTGTACTCCCGTAAAAGTCCGGTGGCCACCACAAGGTTCATGGGCTCATCATCCACCACCAACGCCCGGATACCGGAAAGATTTAACTCCTGGCTTACGGTATCTTTTTCCGAAGAAGACTTTGGCGTCTCTCCGTTTAAAAACTTCACAATGGAATAACCGTACAAAGGCTTTGGAATCACATAGACCTTACTGTCCGGCATCACTTCAAATCCCGGTTTGGCGGAAACTACCACCGTAATGCCCCAGTTTGCCATTTCATCAAAATAACAGGGGGAAGCAAAGTACTCTTCCTCTCCCGTAAAGACATGGGTAATCTCCTCTTCCTTGATTATGGTCTTTAACTCGGAAAGAGAAGAAACGGAAAAGAGATTTACATTTAAGCCCTTTGCCAGATTCGATGCGGTATTGCTGTAAAACTCACGAACTCCCGTCACCTTAAACTTACCGGGCAGATTGTAAAATACGGCATGAGGCTCCACACCCTTTGCAAGAGAAAGACAGGGAGATGCATCCACCACTTCCTGTGCCACACTGATGCGCACGGTGGTGCCATGACCCTTATCACTTTCAATGGATACAAAACCGTCCATTCTGCGGGCAAATCCAAAGACTATGGACAGACCCAATCCGATACCTCCGGTCTCCCGATCCCGCTTCCGATTGGCCTGATACACGCCTCTTGATACACTTTCAATATCCACAGCCGTCATACCGCAGCCCGTATCCGTTACTTCCACAATCAAATTGATACCATAGTCCCGCTTGATACCGGAAATCTTAATATAGACCGCACCTTTTTTCGTAAACTTGTAAGAGTTATCCAAAAGATGGCGCAGCATCTTCTGGAGTTTTTTAATATCTCCCCGCATAACCGAAGGAAGCGCCGGGTCAATGTCCACACAAAGTTCCGGTCGTTCCTTTTGATCGTAATTTTTATACTCTGCAATCACATCTTCCCAAAGAGAGGATGTGGAATAGGATTCTTCGTCTAAGCTTACGCTGCCTCTTTGAATTTCACTGTAGTCCTGAATGTTTTCAATCTGTCGAAACATTCTGCGACCGGCATCACGAATAAAGAAGACATCTTCCCTGTCTTCTTTTTTTAAAATAATGGTACTGATTCCGTTAATTACATTTACGGGGGTACGAAGTTCGTGAGAAATATTGACCAAGAAATCTTCCATGGCAACCTGCTCGGAAAGAGCCATGGCATCCCGTTTTTCGATTTCTTTGCTTTGGCCAATTGCTTCCTCGATGACTTCATTTAGAATGCGATACATGCAGATGATGACCACACAGTGAAGTAAAATACGGGAAACGGTTAGGGAATCAAATTCCACAAATCCGGTACGATAGGCCCAAACAATATGCATAATGATTAAAAGATAATACTCCAAAAGACCGAGGCGCAGAAAGTCCCTGCGTCTCAAAAGAGTCGTGATGGTCATGAATAAAGCCGAGATGGTGACGACATCAAAAAAACTGGTTTGATGCACCCCATGATAGATGGCAATTAAAAGAGAAAATATCAGATAATAATTCTCCCGATAGGTATCATATCGGGACTGATTTACATGTAACACCCATGCAAAAACAACTCCCCCGACAATCAATGGGGGCACCCAAAACTCCCATCCCTGAGTAATGCTTTCCACAATTGCTCCGAGACAGGCTATGGTAATGATAATAAGTACCGTACCATGTTTTTTGGTAGTAGAAATTTCACTCCTCATAGCTCCCCCCATGTTTTCGTAAAATTACTTTTCTGCCAATTCTTCCATAACAAGATATCCGAAATTATAAGTCATCGGAAGTCTCCGTTGTTTCCGTGGTTGATGCGACTTCCGGTAAACCTGCATCCGTGTTCTTTCCAACTAAAGTCTCGTAAAATGTGGCATTCACTGTCACGTTTACGGCTCCGGTAAGTGCGCTGTTACTGTTTTGTACCGGTGCACATCCCACATCAGAAATAAGGCAACGATAATGTCCATAAGTAAGCTTTCCCAAAATGTCCATGGCCTGTGAGTAGGATGAGCAGGTATAGGCCAACTGAAACTCACGACGCACCTGGTTTCCGTCCACGGTCACCGGCGAAAAATTAATGGAATAAGCACCGGTAGAGGACAATAAATCATTTAAGAAATTAATCTCATTGGTACGGTTGTTGTAGCTTTCCATATAGGTGGCGCTGTCGCCCAAAGCGGCCAAATCCGCTTCCATCTTTTGGTATTCCGCTACCTTTGTCTCGGCAATCATCACCTCAGTTTCAAGTCCGGCTTTTTGGGACTCCAAACGCTCGGTTTCACTGCGAAGGGGCATATCCACAAGATAGTAGTACACCACAAGTACCAATAAAAGTCCGAGTATGATTAATAAAACCTGTTCACGCTTTGTAAAATCTCTGCTTAAAAACTTCATCTTACTCCACCCCGCTTTCTGATGCATCATTAGCGGTGGCATCTTTTAAATAAATGGTCACCTGACCGGTGGCTCCGGCTGTGCCCTGTAACGCGCTGATATCAGAGGCAATGGAATTATATACAATACCGTCATCGTTGGTGGAAGCTGCAATCACTTCACAGTGATCCACCAGTTCATCCTCTTCTATCTCAGCCACGATGGATCCGATTTCCTGGAAGGTCACACCCGTAATGGGGATGTTGACTTCGTTTCCCGTAATGGTCCAGGATCCTACCTGTGCACGATTTAAAATGTATTTGTTGATAAGATTTACCACGTCCATACGATTCTGAAGAGCCAGCTCGTCATAGGTCATGCCGCTGTAGGTATAATGGGAATACTTCTCTTCCACGTCGCTGTAAGACGCAATCTGCTCATTGGCGGTATCCAATCGGTTTTGCAATGAGCTTACTTCGGAAGAAAGCTCATTAAATGCCACCAAGCGATCCACTACAAAGAATTTGGAAATCAAAAAAGCAAACAACAGGATCAAAATCACACCCGGAATCATAATCTCCATCTTCATGGGGGTCACTCCGATTTCGGCGAAGTTGATTTTCTCCTTGGTAGGATAGCCGCCCTTTCCCAATCTCTTTCTTATTTTTTCTCTTTTTTCGGTAACAAATGTATTTGCGTCCATTTTACATATCCTTTAAGATTCCCATGGCATGAAGCAGGGAGTCTCCTTCTTCCTGATGATGTTCGCTGCCCATGAATTTTTCCCATGCGGAAAATACGGGCATATCCAAATGCTCGGCAATGGCCCCTCTTAAATTCTGAATGTTGGCACCACCGCCGCAAACCCAGATTTCATCCAGGTTATTGTCCTGCATACTGTAGCGCAAAAAGTTCATGGTTCGCATAAGCTCCACCGCCATATTGGCAAAAGCATTTTTGCACTCATCGGAATCCTGACAATCCTTATAATTGGTAAGCAAATAGGTATGTGCGATGTGCTCGTCCACACCCATGGACTCTGCCAAAAGAGCATCGATGGACTTTAATCCGATATCCAAAACATGGGTCGTCAGATACTCGGTTCCGTGGAAGACGTCCATTCGAATGGACTGATAGCCTAAGTTCAATAAGCAGTAATCTCTGGTCTCGTGGGAAGCCTCATAATTCCCGATCAATCCGCGATATGCGGAGAGCAAAGGTGCTGCTTTTACCAGCTTCAATCCTGCCTTACGAAGTACCGCTCTGGTTTCTTCAATAAGCTGCTTCGGAACCGCAGCCGCCAACACCTCCATGGTGCGCTCCTCTTCATTTATCTCACGCATGGCATAGTCAAAGTAATAGTCCTTTAACTCCTCGGTGATATAATCTCTAAACTCATAGGGTAGATTATACAACAGCTGCTCCGCCGTCATAATCGGCATGGTAACGTTACGCACGTAAACACGCTCGCCGTTTAACACATAAGCCGCCTGGGAAGCGGAAATACCATGCTCTTTCATGGTCTCCCGTAAAAACTCTCCCATGGTCTCCTGAGATACCACCACCCCATTTTTCACAAGGTTCTCCGGTGTCTCCACCACTACGGTCTTTTTCACTTTTCCGTTTGATAACAACACAAGCTTTAATCTCTCATGTCCGATATCAATTCCTAATACATTTGCCATAACTGTCCTCGATTTATATGTGTAAAAGTGCTAAATACCAATTCACAAGGGGGTCGCCAAACATCAGCATGCCCCATGCCCCTAAGGAGATAAACGGTCCGAAGGGAATGCGCTCCTTTCCCTTGGAAAAGAGAAGTCCCAAAAACGCCGCCAATATCACGGCAAACAATCCGCCCACCGCGCCTAAATAGAGGCCTACCACAAAAAACAATTTAATATCTCCCCCACCCAGACTTTCCTTCTTTAAAATCTTGTCCAGTGCAAGAGAAATCACTAAAAAGGCCACTGAAAATACCAGTGCCGTAACTGCATGCTCAATCACATAAGCCCATCCCATCCCCAAAAAAGGAAGGGTCAACACCCATGCCAGGATGGGAATCAAAACAGTTCCATCCGGAATCTCAAAGATTTCGAAATCCACCAGGCTTAAGCAAAACAGGCAGCATACAAAGACAAAATCCCGAAGAAACAAAAGGGATACGCCTTCTTTTAAAAACAAAAGCAATACCACGCCGCCGAAAAAGGCTTCCGTCAAAGGATAGCGTGGGGAGATTTTTTCTTTGCAGTATCTGCATCGTCCTTTTGAAAAAAGGAAACTTAAAATCGGTATCAAATCCAGTATATGCAACTCATGGTTACAATTTGGGCATATGCTTCTGCCCTTTATAAAGCTTTTGTGTCTGGAAATGCGATAAGCCGCACAGTTTAAAAAGGATCCAAACACAGCTCCCAAAAGAAAGGCCAGGACGGCCAAATACACCACCATCCAGGTTTCTAATTCGTAAAATTCAAATAACTTCATGCTACATTGCTCCGTACATGCTAAACATTGCAATGTAGATGGCGATTACCACATAGCCGGCAAAAGCCGCAATCACCACCAAAATCGCAGGCTCTAACTTTGCCAAAGCCTCACTGATGGCAGTGGATAATTCGGAATCATAGTATGCCGCTATGGTGGATAACGTCTCGGAAAGTTCTCCGGATTCTTCTCCCACCGCCGTCATATCCGTTAAGATATCCGGCATGCAGCCGCTTTCTCTCATGGACTCTCCTAAGGTGTGACCTTCTTCAATCTTTCCGGTCATCTTGCCCACTTCCTGAGAAATATAATAATTGTCCAAAGCCTTTGCGGTAATGCTTACCGCTTTGGTTAAGGGAAGTCCCGCATCAATCATGGTAACCAGGGTATTGGAAAACTGGGATGCCGCATTTAACTGCTGAATATTGCCAAGCACAGGAGTCTTTAAACTGTGCTTTGCCAGATTAATCCGGCCCTCTTCCGTATTGCCGTAGATCTTATAAACAAGGGTAAGTACCGCGGCGATGCCAAGCAAAAGTCCCCAGTACTTCTGGAAAAATCCCGACAGCATAATCAAAGACATGGTAATGGCGGGAAGCTCCGCATCCAATCCGTCAAAAATCGCAATAAAGGTAGGAATAACTTTTACCATCATAACGATAATAACCACGATACCAAGGACCAACACAAAGGCAGGATACATCAGCGCGCCCTTTACTTTGGCACCGATTTTGGTCTGCTTGTCAAAGTGCTCATACATGGATTCAAATGCGGTATCCAAATTACCGGACTCCTCTCCGGCACGAATGGATTCCACAAAGGTCTGGGGAAGAAGTCCTGCTCCGTTTTCTTCAAAACTGGCAGCAAGGGAACGTCCCCCTTCCACGTCCGTGGCCACTTTTTTCAAAAGCTTTTTTAAAGCCTTGTCCGTGGTCTTTTCATATACCAGATTTACGGCTCTGGCAATGGGAATGCCGGACTTTAATATAATGGCAAACTGTGAGCACATTACCGTAAACTGTTTGTTGTTAAGCTTATTTCCGCCGATTTCCATGGTAAGGAAGCTTTCCTTTGCCTCCTCCATGGGAGTCACCTTTAAGACCACATCACAGTCGGCCTTAATACGGTCAATGGCGTCCATCTCGTTGTAGCCTTCAATGACGCCGTTTACCCGGGCTCCGCTTTTGGATATGGCGGAATACTTATATGTAATCACGCTAAACTCCTTTTGATTTAAGGCTTACCCTAAATCGCATTTTTCTTTACATATGAATCATCATGAGCATAAGAAATTGCAGTTTCTTTCGTAATATCACCGCTTCGAACCAGGCGAACCAAAGCCTGATCCATGGTCTGTCCGCCAATGGCTGCGGATGTGGCAACCGCATTGGCAATCTGCGGTGTGTTTCCGGAGCGGATTAAGTTACGAATGGCATCCGTTACCTGCATGTACTCTACCGCCAGGGCACGTCCGCCGCCTTTCTTTGGTACCAGCTGCTGGGTAATTACCGCAACCAAACACATGGAAAGCTGCAAACGAATCTGGTTTTGCATGCCTTCGGAGAACACCTGCACCATACGGTCAATGGAATCGGAAGCGGAACCGGTATGTAAGGTACCGAACACCAAGTGTCCCGTCTCTGCTGCCGTAATGGCTGTCTCAATGGTATCCTTATCACGCATCTCACCGATTAAGATAACATTTGGATCCTCACGTAAGGAAGCACGAAGTCCCTCGGAAAAGCTCTTGGTATCCTTTCCCACTTCACGCTGATTGATGGCACATAAATCCGGCTTGTAAATATACTCCACCGGATCCTCTAACGTAACGATATGTGCCTTTCTGGTGTGGTTGATTTTGTCAATCAAAGCCGCCAATGTGGTAGACTTACCGGAGCCGGTCTCACCTGTTACAAGAACGATTCCTTTGTGCAGCCCCACCAAATCCATAACTGCAGGAGGAAGACCCAATCCTGCCAAATCAGGAATATTTTCACTTAAAAGTCGAAGAGCCACGGAAGGAACGCCCTGCTGCTTAAAAATATGAATACGACAACGATTGCCTGCAAAGGCACCTGCCGCATCCAGCTCACCCTCTTCCATTAAGGTGGCATAGCCTTTTTCACCGCCTAAGATCTTGGCATATTCATGGGCATCCTGCTCGGTGATAATCTCCTCGGACATGTTTTCCAAGCCGCCGCTAACACGGTACTTTGGCGGAAGTCCGGCGATTAAATGGATATCGCTGCCCCCGTCCTGTCTGGCCTTTGCTACCAACTCTTCCACACTTAACATATTTAATCCTCCTCATTTGTCACACGCATAACTTCTTCTGCGGTGGTAACCCCCTCAAGCATCATGCGAAGTGCGTTCTCTCGCATGGATACAAATCCCGTCTGGGATGATTTTAACTTTTCTTCGATATCGGAACGCTTTGCCTTTTCGGAAATCAATTCCCGCACAGCGGTACTCATGGGAAGCATTTCAAAGATTGCTGCTCGTCCGCGGTATCCGGTGTTAAAGCACTCCGGACAACCTGCGCCGCGGTAGAATTTCATACCCGGCTTTTTCGGAAGGCGAAGGTCATCCAATTCGTCCGCAGTAGGCTCATACTCCTGCTTGCAGTTTGGACAAATACGTCGCACCAAACGCTGGGAAATAATACCTCTTAAGGCGGAAGCCGTAAGATAAGGCTCCACACCGATATCATACAAACGCTCAATGGTACCCACCGCATCATTGGTATGAATGGTGGAAAGTACCAAACGACCGGTAATCGCTGCTCGCATGGCAATCTCTGCTGTCTCACCGTCTCGGATTTCTCCCACGGCAACGATATCCGGATCCTGTCGCAAAATGGCACGAAGGCCGGCGGCAAAAGTCATGCCCGTCTTTTCGTTGATCTGAACCTGGTTTACGCCGTCTACGTTATACTCCACCGGATCTTCTAAGGTAACTAAGTTTACCTCCGGCTTGTTTAATTCGTTTATCATGGCATACATGGTAGTTGTTTTACCGGAACCCGTAGGTCCAACCAATAAAAGCACTCCGGAATGCCACTGCATCATTCGGTCAAAGATCTCTTCGTCACGTCCGGTCAATCCAACCTTTTCTTTGGTCACACGACCGTCGGACTTATCAAGAAGTCGGGCAACGATTTTTTCACCGTATACCGTAGGTAATGTAGATACACGAAGATCGATATCTTTTCCTCTGGCATGGACATTAAAACGTCCGTCCTGAGGTACACGTCGCTCGGAAATATCAAGACCGGAGACTACCTTGATACGGGAAATAACGGAATTTTGCAAGTCCTTTGGAACCGTTAAAATCTCACGCATCATACCGTCGATTCGCATGCGCACATACAAATCATCTTCTCTGGGCTCAATATGAATATCACTGGCTCTTTCGTCCACCGCACGCTCAATAATGGAATTTACCAAGCGGATGGTAGGTGCATTGGAAACGGAATCGTCTCCAATGACATTGGCCTGGAAATTGGAAGTCTGAGCCGTGGCATCTCCGCCGGAAGCTGCAGATTCCATTTTCATCTCCTCGATGGCCTTTGCCGCACCCTCATTTCCGTACAATACCTGAATGGCATATTCCACGGAAGAAGAACGGGCAACCATGGGCACTACCTTTTTACGGGCAGACTTCTTTACTTCCTCAATGGCATAAAAATTCAGAGGATCGCTCATAGCAAGATAAATCTCATCCCGCACTATCTGCACCGGAACCACACCATACTGCTTGGCAATGGTCTTTGGCACAGACGAAGCAAGCTCAATGGGAATCTTTACCTGCGTCAGGTCCACATACTCAATACCCAACTGCATCTGCAAAGATTCAATGAGCTGATCCTCTGTAATAATGTTGTTTTCGATTAAAACCGTACCCAAACGGTCTTTTGTTTCTTTTTGTATCTCCAGGGCGCGATTCAGCTGTTCTTCGCTAATGGTCCCTGCTGCAATTAATAATTCTCCAAGTCTTCGATACGTAGCCATATCAAACTCCCTAACTACAGAATACTCTGCTTATTTGTAACGTTTTTATACAAATACGTTACATTATATTTTACCTTTTTTTGACCCTTTATTCAAGGAGGTCTTCGAAGAGCAAATCTTCAGCTTCTTCTAAGGTTCGAAGCATTTTTTCCTGTTCTTTGACACTAAGCTCCCAAATGAGGCCGTCAGGCATGCCGGTAATTCGACAACCGATGGCCACACGTCCCTGCACATCAAAGAAACGTACCACCTGAGCCGTAAGTTCATAGACATGCAAAATCTCACCCGGGTCTGCCATGGTAAAGCGAATGGTCACCTCATCTCCGATTTTCATGCGAACATTACCGTCTAAAATAACAGCCACACCGGTTTCCGAAATGTCATACACAATGGCCTTGTAGTTTACGCCATGAACAAAACAGTTGCCCAAGCGAATGACTTCCATTCTTTGAGCCACGCGCATCTGCTTCTGCTCTCCCTGAATCTCACAGATAATACGGTGTGCAATGCCGGATTGAGTCTGAATGGGCTCCACGGAAAGAGCATTAAAAATATAGGTATTTCTGTCATTCACGTTAAAGATCGTAACCTTACAGGGCTGTTTCCAAATCAGATCTCCATCCCCTACCATAATACGATCCACCACAAGTCCCGTGCCAACGTTAAACAACGCCTTGGTCTTTAACGTAATGGGCTGACCCTGAATATTTATATCAATGGATACTTCCGAACCTGATTTAATTTCGGATATTTTCATACGTAAGTAAACTCCCTTAATTCTTTTTCGTAAGTGCCATCACCCGGGCATAGGAAAGTGCGGTCAAAAGTGCCACAATCAAAATGGCTGTGCCGTCAATCAGATAGTGATTCACTTTGGTACCCAAAAAGCATACCAAAACCACAAGTCCCATACAAACAAACATATTGGGCAACATGTAGATTACGACTGCAGTTCCCTGCTTAATGACTTCCACTTCGTTTTCCCAATCCAGACGTATATGCTTCAGCCCGCAGGCGCATCCCCAGACAGTGGAAAAACAGCACAGCAAAAATCCCAGAATCAAATGCAATACCATAAGAATCGGGGATACCTTACCGGCGATACAAAAGGCAATAACGCCAAACTCCATCACAGGTACGGACAAGTACATGTTAAAGAGCATCTTTCCCTGATACAACGTCTTTTTTTCTATGGGTAAACTTTGCACAATCCAATAGTTTTTACCCTCCAAAGAAGGAGAACAGGCAGTGGTAGACATCATACCCACCAAAAAATAAATGATAAACGGTATGGCAGGATAAATAATCTCCACCGGCACGGGCGCCCCTTTTGTAATAAACAAAACCAGCTTATCCATGCCAACAACAAACACCATAACACTTAAAATCAGTGCCATAATATGTCCCATACCGGCATTAACCAAATAGGTGGTAGATCCCGTAAACCGTTTAAACTCCTTAAAAGCAATGGCATTTAACACACTGCTCTTTTTCTGAGTGCTCATACGGAAGTTTCGCTTTGCCCCGTGAGACTTCATGGCAGAATTAATCTGTCTGTAGTACTTGCTTACAGGAATAAATACAATTTCAAACAGTGCCAAAGAAGCAAACACAAACATGGCGGCAAACAAAAGACCCTTAAGGGGATTTTGAAACAGGTACAGCACCGCATTGGAATACCAAATTGCAGGGAAGTAATAAGTACCGATGCTTTTGGTAATATCTGCCGTTTTCATGGCCACATCCATAGGCTCATTGTTTTTAAAAACAGCATCAATAATGAATTGAAGTGAAAAACAAAAGATCACAAAAATAAGTGTCAACACCGTTTGAAGGATGTTTTTCTTTTCAAATCCGGAGCTTAATTTTGCAATTACAAATCCCACGAATGCTGCAAGAAGCATGGGGATAATCGGTAAAAACAAACTAAGCAAAAGCCAAACCGGATACAAAAGCACATTAGGTCGTTCAAAAATGCCGTAGCCTATCATCATGGCAAAGGCAATACTGATATACCAGGGCAGGCTTTTTACATACATGTACAAAAACTTGCAGGCAGCCACATCCCTTACCTCAAAGGGAAGTGCCATCAACATGTCGTATTCCTTGAAATTAAACAAATATCCGTTGGTACGAAGTACCGTAAACACAAAGGACATACCGCAGATAATCAGTGCTCCCATAAGGGGAATTGCTTCCCCGAATCCCGCAGCCCCCAAACCAACGGAGACCACTGCACTGTAGCCGATGAGCATGGCATATAAAACCGTCAATCCTATGTAATTGCCGATTACTTTCTTTTTCTTTTTCGGATCCTTACTGTACTTTCCGATGTTGTGTAAACTGGTGGATAAAAGTAAGGTCCGAAGCAATATCAGATTCTTACTTTGTTTCTTCATCTTCCACCTCCAGGAACACTTCCTCCAGGGAATGACCCTGAGTCAGTTCCTCCATGGTACCGGTTGCAATGATTTTGCCCTGCTTAATAATAGCAAGCTTGTTGCAAAGCTTTTCCGCCACATCCAACACATGGGTGGAGAAAAATACCGCCGTCCCCTTTTCACACATTTCATGCATAATCTGCTTTAAAGTAAAGGAAGCCTTGGGATCCAAGCCCACAAAAGGCTCATCCAAAACCAAAAGCTTAGGCTCATGAATCAGCGCGGATATAATGGCCACCTTCTGCTTCATACCATGGGAATAGGAACTGATGGCGTCTCCCAAAGCATCGGTGATTTCAAACATATCTGCGTATTTTTGAATCTGCTGCTGCCGTTTTTCGGCATCAATCTCAAAGACATCCGCAATGAAATTTAAATACCGGATACCCGTAAGATTCTCATACAGATCCGGGTTGTCAGGAATGTAAGCGGTAATCCTTTTGCATTCCATAGGCTCGTCCTTTACGGAGTGTCCGTCAATAAATATTTCTCCCTCATCAAAATCCAACACTCCCACCACCGCACGAATGGTAGTGGACTTTCCGGCACCGTTATGGCCGATAAATCCGTAAATATCTCCGCTTTCCACAGCGATACTTACATCATCACACGCCTTTTTCCCGCTGCCGTAACTTTTGGAATATCCTCTGATATCAAGCATTACCTTTTGTTCCATTTTAATCTCTCCTACGCTTTTACTTTAAATAACAATCCGAAGGTTCCCGGACCACAGTTTACCGCAATGGCCGGAGAAGCCTTTTGGAAATAGACCTCGTCAAAGTCCATATAAAGCTTGATCTTTTCGCGAATCTCTTCCTGTTCCTTTTGTGTAATACCCACATAGGTAACAAACAAGATTCCTTTATCGATAAACTCCCGGTTCTTTAAGCAATCCCCGATATACTGATTCCAGGAACGCTCTCGGGAGCCAAAGTATGCCTTACCCACGCCGATATGTCCGTTTTTTAGGCGAAGAACCGGATGCACCGTAAAGGCATTTAAGGTCTTTGCCACTCTGGTAGATACCTGACCGGCTCTTGCCATAAAGTCCAGATTGTCCACGATAAAGCTGGTCTTAACCCGTTTTAACATCCGTTCTAACTGCGCCACGATTTCCTGAGGCGGCATACCTGTCTCAGCCAGTTTGCAGGCCTCGATTGCCACGATTCCCTGTCCGCTGGACAAATGTCCCGTATCGATAACAAATACATTTTCAAAAGATGCTGCCGCTTCATTTGCCGCCAAACATCCGGAGTGTTCCACCTTGGAAGAAATGGAAATATGAATTACGTTATTTGCCTTGGTAAGCGCATCTGCAAAGAAGGATTCATGACGCTCCACGGAAGGAGACAAGGTAGAAACCGCCTTTGACTCATCTTCCATGTATTGAAGCAATCCATTGGTCTCAATTTCCGTACCGTCGTCAAAAATGCCGTCTTCCGTTTCAACCATATGCGGAATAATCATTATGCCGTATTTTTCTATTATGGATTCCGGAAGATCCGCTACACTTTCCGTGGTAACGATTACCGGACGCTTGGTCTGATCCTTATGCATCCACTGAATGGTTTCCTGAGCGATTTCCTCGCTTTCGCCGGTGGCACGTATCAACTCTCTCGGGAGCTGACGATACAACTCTCGTTCCAATCCGTCGCCACTGATGGGCTTGGTCAAATAACCGTCAAATCCTTCTCGGACATAAAGTGCCTGAACATCGCTTCCCGCATTGGCGGTAAGGGCAACCACTTTTGACTCCCGACATCTTCCGCCCACCTGAGTACGAATCTTTTTCAGACACTCAATACCATCCATTTCCGGCATTAAGTGATCCATTAAAATCACGTGATAGTTTTTCTCTACGGTTTTTTGAAGTGCTTCCTCACCGCTTTCTGCCGTATCCAAAAGCACCTTGGTGTCCCGAAGTAATTTCTTTACCACCAAAAGGTTGGAGGCATTGTCATCCACCACCAGTACTCTGGCCTCAGGTGCCTCAAACTTCTGATGATATTCCACTCTGACTCCGCGGGAGTGCTTTTTCTCCATATCCACTTCACCGATGACGGAATCTCCCGCCACGATTTGAGGAAGGTCGATAATAAACGTAGACCCCTTGGTATATACGCTGTTTACCGTTATTTTGCCGTTCATAAGTTCCACAAACTGCTTTACGATGGAAAGCCCCAAGCCGGTACCTTCTATATGGCGGTTTGCGGTTTCGTCCACACGTTTAAATGCCGTAAACAGATAAGGGATATCCTCTTTTTTGATTCCCATACCCGTATCCGAAACAGAGTAAAGAATATGCTGTTTATTTCCTTCTTTTTCACCGCACTGAATGGATAAGGTTACGGAGCCTTCCTTGGTATACTTAATGGCATTATTCAAAATATTAATCAAAATCTGCTTGATTCGAACTTCATCTCCGTAAAGGGTGGAAGGGATATCCGGTGCCACATTTACATGAAATTCCAATCCCTTGTCCTTGGCACGAAGCCAAAGCATGCCTACCACTTCGGATAGCATATCCCCCGGATGATAATCCGCTTCCGTCAGACGCATCTGACCGGACTCAAATTTGGACATATCCAAAATATCGTTAATCAAACTTAAAAGCAGCTTACTTGCGGATTGAATGTTTGCCGCATCCTCTGCCACTTCGTCGGATACGTTTTCACGAAGTATCATTTCGTTTAATCCGATAATGGTATTGATGGGGGTACGAATCTCATGACTCATGCTTGAGAAGAAATTATTCTGAGACGCAATCAATCGCTCGATTTCTTCCTGACGCTTTAAAGAACGGTCGTTTTCCTCCGCAAAGAGTCGACTTTGGAATCCAGCTAAAACTGCAACCATTACGCACAATGCCCATGTCAAAAGATAGAATTCCATATAAGGTCTTACAAGGGTATTCGGATTTGCAGCCAAATCACGAACATAGTCATAATAAACGCACGCTCCAACAGAAATCATCATAAGCGTAACCATGATTTTTCTGGCCGATCCCGGAAGAATCAGGGCGATGTATAAAGTAGCTATAGTACACCAAATCATGGTATAGCCCTGTATTCCCAAGGTCACATAAAATACGAAAGGCGTTCCGAAAAAGATCACTGCACAGGAAATAATCAGTGCAGATATGGTAATCCTGTTTTTTCGAAATCCCCATATAATTACAATCAAAAACAGAAACGAAGCTGCCAGCGTAATAAATCCGGTTACGTTGTTTGCCAACGCTAATACCAAAACAGACGTTAACAATAAAAAGAAAAATGCAAGACTGGAAATCAGCATAAACATACGGTCATGGATTGCCACATTACCGTCATGCATGTAATCTTTTGCTCTATTTATTCTTTCCCTCATTTTTTAATCCTCCGGAGAAAACTCCAATATTTCCTCATCATCGTCACCATCGCCGTCTTCGGTAACCGCAATTCCCTTATCCGCAAAGTATTTACTTAAGCCATCAATAACGGTTAAATACTGGGAAAGCATGGCGTTATGCTTTTCATCCGTTATATCCGCACCGCCGGCTTTCCCAAAGGTCTCAAGTTCCAATGCTTTTTCGGAAAGAGAAGCCTGTCCGATCATCTTTGAAGTACTCTTTAAACCATGGACAAAAATGGTATAGTTCGGAATATCCTTGTTGGCAAAGCTGTTTTCTATGCCGGTCTTTTTCGCCGTCGAATCCTTAAAGTACTGCTCCAAAAGTTCGTCATAAAAATCCGGATCATCCTGGCAATAGTGAAGTCCTACGGTAGGATTGATTCCCGCAGCGATTAACGGCTCATAGTTTGAGGAGACAGGGGACGGTTCTCTGTCTCCTGTCTTAGAGTCAGTGGAAGATTCTTTGTCTTCTTCGGAGGAGACAGAGAACCGTCCCCTGTCTTCTTTTTCTTCCGTGATTTCTTCATATACAATCTTTGACTTTGGAAGAACGCTCTTCATGACACGCTCCAAATCCACAAGTTCAATCGGCTTTGCCACAAATCCGTCAAAGCCCTCCCGAATAAACATTTCTCTTGCAGTACTTACCGCATTTGCAGTAAGGGCCACCACCGGCTGCTCTTTCTTGACTTCACGGATACGCTTCATGGCTTCCACACCGTCCATACCCGGCATCATGTGATCCATAAAGACGATATCAAAGTCTTCCTTGCTGCACATATCGATGGATTCCTGTCCGGAAGCGGCAGTCTTTACCGTCATGCGATACTGCTTAAAGATACCCTTTGCTACCGTAAGGTTCATCACCTCATCGTCCACAACAAGCACTTTAACATCCGGGAGACGCATACGGCGCTCTTCCCGATGCAAATCTTCGTAATTCATATTCAAAACCTGAGTTACAGGGAAACAATAAAACGGTTTTTCCATAACTCTGGCCTTAGAATCTGTCGGTAAAGAAAAACTCTTGTTTGCCACTACCGTAACAATCATTTTCTTTGCCAACGCTTCAATATACTCAGGTGCCATGGCATACTCTTCTTCTGCCACAAACAAGTGGGTCATCTCCACGGAAGAGCCCAATTTCTTTAAATTTTCCACATTAGAAGCCCAGTGCATCTGCACACCCAGACCCACCACAATATTTCGAACCATGCGATTGTAGTATTCCCGCACTTCGGGGCTTGAGTATTTTTCAAACTGCAAAAATGCTCCGATGCACAGGCGGTCCTTATTGATAAGGGACATACATCCGGAAGAATCTATCACTTTCTGCGGTAAAGAAACCCTTACGCAGGTACCTTTTCCCAGTTCGCTTTCCACCATCATAAATCCGCCCAAAGAAGCAACAAAACCCTTGACGATGGACATTCCCAGTCCCAAACCGCTGGAAGAACGATCTCTTCCGGAATTGGCCTGATAGAATCCCTCTGTCACGCGCTCCGCTTCCTCCGGAGTCATACCGATACCCGTATCTCGAACTTCAATACCTAGATTGATGCCGTATTCCTTTTCCACACTGTCAATTCGAACGTATACGCCGCCCTCCTTGGTATACTTGATACCATTCATCAACAAATGCCAAAGAATCTTTTTCAGTTTGCCCACGTCAGTATTCATTACCGCAGGAACGGAAGGTGCCACATCGATAATCAGCTCGATATCATCCCTCTTATAAGGACGCATCTGGGTTACCAAATCATGCAATACGGAGGAAATCATGTAGTTTTCCGTATTGGTCGTAAGTCGTTTGCTGTCAATTTCGGAGTAATCCAAAATATCGCTAATCTGCTCTGCAACTCTTCGTCCTGCTTCCTGGATGGAAGAAAGATCGGACTGAACTTCGTCGTCCTTTACTTTTTCACGGCATACGCCTGCAAGTCCTACCACCGCATTAATGGGGGTACGAATCTCATGAGATACATTGGCCAAAAAGTCATTCAAACGGGTGGTGGCATCCCTTAACATCACAATTTCATCCTGAGAATGCAATACATCTTCATCCCACTTATCAATGATGACACGGGCAACAAAACCGGCAGTAAGCATTAACGCCACATGCAACATGGCTCTGGTAATAATTAAACTGTCGAAAGGTTCTCCGGTCTGGTATAAATTGTACAGGGAATAGAAAAACGTAATGAAATACGTTACCTGACACATGGTAATTAACGGTTTAATGGCCGTCATGGTATAAATGGTCATTAATACGCTCATTACCGCTGCAATATCAAAGGCACTGGTGGGATGAATCCCGTAAAAGAAAAATGAGCCCATGATTAAAATGGAATATACCCACAGTCGCTGTTCTTCCGTGAGTTTTTGCTGAATGTGAATCATCCAGCTTAAAAGCACTCCGATAACAATCAGAAGAACCGCCCACATCTCCCATCCGAGAATGGCGGATTCTCCTGCCAACAAAAAGGCAAAAATGGTGTAGCACACCAAAATCGTCATATGCGATGATTTAAATAACGCATTTGTCCCCCTCTGATTATCCATTCTTTTGCTCCTTCATCCTGTATTCTGAGTCGTTTGCAATCATCTCCAACATAATATCCGCAAATGTAGGATCAAATTGTGTTCCTTTTCCTTTGATGATCTCTTCCTTTACCACTTCCTGGGGAAGAGGATCTCTGTAACTTCTGTAACTGGTCATGGCATCGTAAGCGTCTGCCACTGCAATGATACGGGCTTCCTCCGGAATGTTTTCCCCCGCTATTTTATCCGGATATCCGCTACCGTCATATTTTTCATGATGCCACTTGGCTCCACGGGCCAGGGTAGGCATCTCCTGAATGTTTTCCAAAATCTTTGCGCCCATGGCCGGGTGGGTTTTAATCACCTCAAATTCCTCATCCGACAATTTTGCGGGCTTATTGATTACCGCATCCGGAACCCCGATTTTACCAACATCATGTAAAAGTCCCATCATGTAAATGTCGTTTTGATGACTCTGGCTGTAGCCGAAACGCTTTGCAATCTCTCTGGAATACTCTGCCACACGACCGGAATGACCGTTGGTGTAGGTATCCTTTGCGTCGATGGCCTCCGCTAAGGAAGCAACGACATGTAAGAACAGCTTCTCATTTTCCTTGGTCTTTTTTTCCACTTCTTTTTGCAGGTCTTTTTTTAAATGATCCAAATCGATGATATTTCGTACCCGCAAAGTCAAAACATCCGGCACAAAAGGCTTTTTGATAAAGTCCATGGCACCTAAGGAAAGACCGATTTTTTCCGACTCCTCGTTTTCGTCTGCAGTCAAAAAAATAACCGGAATCGGATCCTTGCCACCTTCAGCTTTTCTAAGCTGTCGTAAAGTCTCAAAGCCGTCCATTTCCGGCATATTAATGTCCAGCAAAATTAAATCCGGGCTTTCGTTTTCCGAAATAAAATTCAAAAGCGCCTGTCCGGACTTTAACGCTGTGACTCTCATATTGTTTTTGCTGAGAATGGTCCCAGCCATTTTTAAATTTGTAACGTCATCGTCGACTACGATTACCCAATCCGACATCCCCTGTTAAACTCCTTCATTCTTTCCCTTATTCATCCTTACCCTTAGGAATTGTTTCTTTTTTTGTCTTATTCAAGTATTCCTTTGGGACCGATATATGACGATGCTTATCCATGCCCTGAACAAAATGCATCTTTCCGGAGGCATCCTTGTCGATAACCATGGAGTATACCTGCTTATCCACCTTCGGAGCAGCATCCTTCTTAAGGCTTTCCAATTCATCGCCCACAACCTTTCTGCAATGGTCGCAGTACTTTCCCTTAAGAATCATACTGCCGCACCGTACACAGGTGAGCTTTATATTGGACTCCGGTGTAATCTCAAGGCGCTCCTCCCGAAGCCACTTGGTGACCTGCTCATGGGTCACGCCGAAAATCTCATGAAGCTTTGCCTCCGTAGACCCCGGATAATCCCAAAGATAGTCCTTTACCTTGCGCAAAAGGGTGGTCTCCTCTTCGCGACAATCCGGACACATCTTATATAAATCTAAAAAATCTTCGTAAACTTTCCCGCACTGTATACAATTCTTAAGCATAATAACCCTCTAGGCTACATTATATGCCATCCGCAGGTTTGGCTCAATCATTTTTTACGCAAAATACAGTGTTTTCTGCGGATTGATTTTTCTTTTTTTCGGTGTTAAAATGAGTTCACTTTAAATCCATTTCCCTTTGATATGTCCATATGGAGGAAGTATGACATATCAAGAATTTAAAGATTATATCTATTCAGAAGTAGCAGCGCGCTACGAATCACGTGCCACAGTGCACCTTTCCACATTTACAAAGAACAACGGTGTGATATTGGACGGTCTTGTAATTTGTGACAAAAACGCTCGGATTTCACCCACTCTGTACCTAAATGATTTCTATGATTTGCTGGCGGAGGGGAAAACCAAAGAAGCGATTTTGAAAAGAATCATCCGCCAATATGAACAGGCTAAGGACATTCCTGATTTTGACCCGGATATCTTTACGGATTTTTCTGTCATAAAGGATCAGATTATTTTCCGTCTGGTAAATCAAAACTCCAACGCCCTGCTTTTAGAGGACGTTCCGTTTTTACCCTACTTGGATTTGGCCATCGTGTTTTCCATTATGCTTAAAATCCGGGACGACAACTACGGAACGGTATTGATTCACAACAGCCTGCTGGAGGAATGGGGAATTGCCATATCGGAGCTCTTTGACATCGCCAAAGAAAACACCTATCAAGCCTTGGCTCCGGATTGCATTCCCTTAGAAGAACTGCTGGGGGATATGCTTCCGCAGGCCGAGCGGGATTTGTTCGGAGACTTAACCCCCGCTTTTCCCATGTATGTGCTATCCAACACCAGACGATTTCACGGAGCCGGTGTCATTTGTTATCCGGAGTATTTAAAAAATCTTTCCGAAGAATTGGGACAGGATTTGTATATTATCCCCTCGTCCATTCACGAGGTGCTTGTTGTGCCCATGGATGCAGAGTTGAATCTGGAGATTCTAAGTGATATGGTGCAACAGGTAAACGCCACCCAAGTGGCTCCGGAGGAAGTGTTGGCGAATCACGCTTACTACTACCTTCGTGCAAAGAACCAGTTAGCGTACTAAAAAAAAGGAGACAGGGGACGGTTCTCCAAGGACCGTTCTCCCTGTCTCCTCGTTATTTATCCAAGGTTTTTGAGATACGTTCGCAGACTTTTTCGTACTCTTCTTTTACCTTTGGGTACTTTTCTTTTGCCAGTGACAGATTCTTGGCGCGAAGGGCTTCCGTCACTTCCACGTCGGCTTCGTAAAGACAGGTAAACGCCAGATTCTGGCACATGCCCTTTAGCGTATGGGCAGCCACAAAACCGGTCTCCACATCATCCTCCTCCAATGCCTTTGTCAGCTTTTGAAAGTTATCGTCTTCCGCAAAGATTTTCAAAAACTTTTTGATTCTGTCCTCGCCTCTAAACAAAGCGGTAATGGTTTCGTAATCCCCGATTCCGTTGTAACAGTTCTTCAATGTCATCATACACACACCCCAAAACATCAAACAATTGAGCAACAGTTTTCTAGATTATACTATCAAACAAAAAATAAATAAAGAGGAGACAGGGGACTCTCTGTCTCCTCCGTGTCTTATTTATAAAAACTCTATTAATTCTTCTACCGTTTTGAAAACATATGGCGTATGCGTTCGCATGAAGGCTTCGTTTTCGGGAATATCGAAGCACCAGCAGGCGGCGGCAAAATCCACACCCGCAGCCTGGGCCATGTCGTAGCCCGGTTTTAAGTCGTCGATTACAAGGATGTCTTTTGGCTCTAAACCAAACTGTTCCATGATTTTTTTTATCGGAACAGGGGAAGGCTTACGCTCATCCGCCGGTTGCTCCCATCCGTAAATCACATCCGGTGTGGGAAGGTCATTATGGGCGTAGTCCCTTAAAATGTTTTCCGCGTAGGAATGAGAGACCACGGCAATGTATCCGCCCTCTTCTTTTTGGCGGTCCATAATCGCTTTGATTCCCGGGAAAGCATCTGCCACATGGGTCTTGGTGTACTCGTACCAAAAGGCTTCTTCTTTTTTTAATTCTTCTTCGTCGAGACCGCACATATCCGTAAAAAACTCCATCACTCCCGGGTGGAAATTGTACTTTACGTAATCCTCCAAAGAGTAATCAATCTCCGGATGGTAAAGCTCCATATACTCCACAAAACTGGGGTAGTGAATAGTCGCTGTGCTATTGACGGTGGTGTCGTCATGATCGAAGACTAAACATTTATATTTCATTCTTCCTCTGGTATATTAATAGCCAAATGTAACTCATCCAGCTGGTGCTGGGATACGGGGGAAGGTGCATCCATCATCACATCCTGAGCATTTTTGTTCATCGGGAAGGTGATGACTTCACGGATGGATTCTTCTCCGGTAAGAAGCATGATCATACGGTCTACTCCCGGAGCTGCGCCTGCGTGTGGCGGTGCTCCGTAGGTAAATGCATTGTACATAGCCGGGAATTTTGCCTTTACTTCAGCTTCTCCTAAACGTACGAGTTCAAATGCCTTTACCATGATTTCCGGATCGTGGTTTCTTACGGCACCGGATGCAGACTCATAACCGTTGATAACAAGGTCATACTGGTTTGCCATGATATCCAACGGATCCATCTCGCCGCGCTCTGCTTTTTCCAAAGTCTCAAGTCCGCCAACGGGCATGGAGAACGGGTTATGACAGAATTCCAATTCACCGGATTCCTCTCCGATTTCATACATCGGGAAGTCCACAATCCAGCAGAACTGATACTGTTCTTTGTCCATATGATCCGGACAAAGCGCGCCAAGCTTGGTACGAAGAACACCTGCGGTCTTTAACGCTACAGCCTTAGGGCCTGCAGCCAAACCTACAAAGCATCCGTTCTCAAGTCCAAGTTTTGAAATCACTTCATCTTTAATCGGCTGAAGGAACTTTGCGATTCCTCCTACAATTTCGCCGTTTTCATCTACTCTAAACCAGCAGGTCTTTCTTGCGGTCTGAACTTCTACGTCAGCAACCAACTGATCAATCTGTTTTCTTGATGCATTAAAGTTTGTAACTACAACCGCCTCTACGCATGCATCCTTAAACGGTTCAAAATCAATTCCGCCAAGAACATCGGTTACATCCTTTAACTCTAAGTCAATACGAAGATCCGGCTTATCAGAACCGTATTTTTCCATAGCTTCTCTAAAAGGAATTCTCTTAAAAGGAGCCGGGGTAATGCGATCGTAAATTCCGTATTTTTCAAATACCGGAACCAGCACTTTTTCCAATACTCCAAGGACATCATCCTGAGTGGCAAAAGCCATTTCCATATCCATCTGATAGAACTCACCCGGAGTACGGTCACCTCTGGCATCCTCATCTCTGAAGCAGGGTGCAATCTGGAAGTAACGGTCAAATCCGGATGTCATAAGAAGCTGCTTAAACTGCTGTGGTGCCTGCGGAAGCGCATAAAACTTTCCCGGATGCTTACGTGCAGGAACAAGGTAATCTCTTGCGCCTTCCGGTGAAGATGCAGTAAGAATCGGTGTGGTAATCTCCAAAAAACCTTCTTCGTTCATGGCACGGCGAAGCTCCGCAACCACGTTACATCTTAAAACGATATTATTCTTTACCTCAGGGTTTCTAAGGTCAAGATATCTGTATTTTAATCTTGTCATCTCATCTGCTTCTCTGGAGCGGTTAATCTCAAAGGGAAGCTCTGCATTTCTGTTTTTACCAAGTACCTTTACGGATGCAGGAACCACTTCCACCTCTCCGGTAGCCAACTTATCGTTTTTCGCACTTCTTTCACGAACAACGCCGGTAACGGAAATGGTAGATTCCTTTGTAATAGACTTAAAAGTCTTAACGGACTCCTCATCCTCAGCAACGATCTGAGTGGTACCGTAAAAATCACGAAGTACGGCAAATCCGAGAGAAGCACCAACTTCACGGAAGTTTTCCATCCAACCTACTAATGTCACTTCTTTTCCCGCATCGGAAAGACGAAGTTCTCCACAGGTATTTGTTCTAGACTGTGTCATTTTAAAATCCTCTTTTCTAAACTTAATCCGCAAAGAACTCTTTAAACTCATGATAGCCCTGAGTTTCCAACTGTTCTTTCTGGAACTTTTTATTCTTATTCATCTTTACCACAAGAATCTGTTTTCCCGCAGCACGCTCCTTTGCAGCTTCCTGCATAATGGTAGCCAATCGCTCTGCCGGCATCTTCTTATCCACCAAAAAGGCTACCTTTTCTTCACTGCCCGGAACCCGGAAGTCCTGCTCTAACAAAAGCAGAATGATACGCTCAAATCCGATGGAAAATCCGCAAGCCGGAACGTTTTGTCCCGTAAACTTTCCGATCATCTCATCATATCTTCCGCCACCGCCGCAGCTTCCGCCAAACTCAGGAATAGCAATTTCAAAAATGGTGCCGGTATAATAGCTCATTCCGCGAACCAAGGTAGGATCAAATACCAGTTCAAAGTCTGCCGCTTTATTGGCATTTACCGCAACGGCGATTTCCTTTAAGGAAACAGCCACCGCTTCTTCCAGCTTATCTCCAAGCTTATCCAAAAGAATGGTAACGGCTTCAGCCACATCTTTTTTGCCATCCAACAAGGAGAACAAATCCAGGTATTTATTTACCACATCTTCGGCATAACCGTGACTAACCAAATCCTCTTTTACGCCGTCAATGCCGATTTTGTCCATCTTATCCAAAGAAATAAACACATCGTCATATGCGCTTTCTTCAAAGCCGGCGTAGGACGCCATAGCTTTTAAAATCCGACGCTCATTGATACGGATTTCAAAATTCTTAAATCCCAATTTTCCAAGGCAAGTGGTAGTGGCGGTAATAAGCTCAATCTCCGCAATATTTCCTGCCTCGCCCAAAATATCGATATCACACTGGGTAAACTGACGATAACGTCCACGCTGAGGACGATCCGCACGCCAAACATTACCAATCTGAAGTGCTTTAAAAGGAGAAGGCAAATCGTTCTGGTGATTTGCATAGAATCTGGAAAGTGGCAAGGTCAAATCATAGCGCATACCGTAATCCACTACGTCCATTTCTTCCTTTGCTTCTTCCAGTTTTAGTTTCTCACCTCTTTTTAACACTTTAAAAATCAGCTTTTCGTTTTCACCACCCTGCTTGGAAGAAAGATTTTCAATGTCTTCCATACAAGGAGTCTCTATGGGAGTAAAGCCGAAACTGCGATAAGTTTCTTTGATTACTCCGTTTACATAATCCCGGATTTCCATTTCCCGGGGTAAAATATCTCGCATTCCGTTGACCGGTTTCTTTTTTAAGGCCATGAAATCCTCCTAATATTCTTGAGTTTACAACAAATGATATTATAATTTGTTTTGTTTTCCACTGCAACATGGAAACGAATTCTTTTGAAAAAAGTTTCTACATGTTTCACAAATTCTTCACAACTTTTCTATATATTGTTCACAATTGCCTGTTATATTAATACCATCAAATCGAACAAACCCTCCCGTTTCGTTTGATTGATAATTTTTTTCATATTACTCTCCCCTTTTTAAGACGACTCCGCAAGTCGTCTTATTTTTTTGCAAAAAAAGCCCCGAGGTATTTAAACCCCCGGGGCTTATTCGTTTATTTTATAAAAGGTATTACAATTTATACGATTTCAAACTTATCTGCGGAAGAATTCAACTGTTCCGTAACATCATTGTTCTTGCCCATCGCAATATCAATCTCTGAAATCTCCTCCACGATTTCGGTAGAATTTGTGGCGCTCATGGAGATAGCCTGTGTAGACTGTTCTACCGACTGGGTAATGGCATTTACATTTTCTACCATCTCATCCATGATTTCACGCAAATGATCCGCACGTTCAGAGAACTTCTCAATCATCTGATCGATTACCGCAGAAGTATTTTCATATTTATCACCGGTTTCCACAAAGGCATCGTAGTCTGCCAAAACAGTGGTATTGATAAATTCCAACACTTCCTGGGCATTTTTCGATAAGGTATTTACTGCTGCCGTTACTTCTTTTGAAATCTCCTGAATGGTATTTGCAGTCTCTCTTGAGTTTGCAGCCAATGAAGAAATCTCATCTGCAACTACCGCAAATCCCTTACCTGCTTCACCGGCACGAGCGGCTTCGATGGAAGCATTCAATGCCAAGAGATTTGTCTGGCTTGCAATATCCAAAATATCATTGGTAAGATCGTTGATTTGTTTTACCTTTTCACTGTCACGAACAGACTGTTCCAATACGGAAGAAAGTTCCTCCATCTTAGCACCGGTGTTCGCCTTCTTCTCTTCAGCCTCGGATTTAATCTCGGCAGCTTCTGTCTTGATGGAGCGAGCGGTTTCATTTCCCTCTTCCGCTGCATCATTAATGGTATCAACTGCCTCTTTTACATCTACCAGGCGATCGTTGATTCCTGCTGCGGTAGTTGCCACATTATCCATGGATGCGGACAACTCCTCTAAGGCTGCGGATGAATTGGTTACGTTGTCGGAGGCCTTTCTGATTTGTGCCGTCATCTCTTCGGAAGAAGTCTTTAACACGACGGTTCCTTCCTTAACATCACGGATGATATTCTGTAAGGTTTCAATAAAGTCATTTAGTCCGTCCTTAATTGCCTTTACTTCTGTTTCTGTCTTTGTATTAATACGGGCTGTCAAATCACCCTTACCGGCATTAATATTGGAAATAATGGAATCCAATTCTTTTCGAATGGAGTCGATTACTCTTGTATTTCGAAAATGACTTAACAGCAAACTAAGCGCAACCAGTGCAAGCACAATGACGAATCCAGCCATTGCTTTACGAACAACACCGGCCTTTGACTGATTTAAATATGCTTCCATCCCATCTGAAAGACCAACTGTAGACTCGTTACAAGCTGCAATACAGTCATATACCGCTTGCAAAGAAGAGGAATATTCTCCTCCTTCCAACAGTGCATATACGGTTTCAACATCTCCGGATTTTAAGGTCTGCTCCAATGTAGCTACCGCACTATTAAAACTATCCAGCGCTGTAGCCAACGCTTCATACTGTGCCTGACCATCAGCCGTCTGTGTTACAAGGATACTCTGTGCAATATATTCCTCGTATCCTACAATTGCTGTCTGCTGAGTCACGATATCATCCGCATATCGCTTCGCGATCTCATCGTTTCCACCGAATGCACCCACCTCTGCGCGAACATCACCGTCGATTGTGGATACGGCCATCTTCAGTTCCTCGATTTGATAAACCAAATCCACCTCATTGGTGCTGGCCGTAACCGCGGTGGACACCATGGATGACATTCCTGTGGTAACCAGCGTAATCAAAATCAACATCGCTACTATGATTCCGCCATTCACCGCAATGTTTTGAAACATGAGTGTCTTTAAAAAATTGTTTTTGCCCTTCTTTTTCATATCAGTCACCTCACTCGTAAAAATAAAAGTCCCTGTATGCCATTTTATCACAAAAACAAAAAGTAGCGCAACAATTTGTTTGTTTTGCTACATTTTTTCTGAAAAGTTTCTTCAATTCTAGTTACAGTTGTATAATTCTTTCTTTCTCTGAATCATCTCATCAATGCGGGCAATGTATTCGTCCACATCCTTTACATTCTCGCAACGTGCCACTTTTGTATCGATATTTAAAGCTCCCTCCGTGGTTCTTCCCACCTTTTTGCATGCACTTCCGGCACCTAAAGCTACGATATCTGTTAACTCTTCCATAATTTCAATATTGTAAAGACATTCTTTTCCTTTTGGTGCAAAACCGATATTTTCCAGGTTTCCGGAAATCTGCTTCTGGCGATACATATAGTAGGGTTGCATGTCCATTTCATCCGCACACTTTTCTACCATCTCCATAATCTCGCCGGAGTTTTCAAAGAGTTCATCCTCATAGGAATCCCACTCAATGTTTAATCTGGAAGAACGCTTAATTGCAAGTGAATGTACCGTCAAATTGTCCGGTTGCAAATCCTTTACAATGGCTAAGGTTTCTTTTACATCTTCTTTGGATTCTCCCGGAAGTCCCACGATTAAATCCATATTGATAAGGAATCCTTTGCCACCCTTTTCCTTCGACGCCTCGGAAATCTCTCTCGCCAATTTATAACAGTCATAAAACTGATCCACACTGTGATAGCGTCCAATCAAATCCAAGGTCTTTTGGTGCATGGTCTGAGGATTAATGGAAACGCGCTCCACTCCGTGACGTTCCAAGACTTCCAACTTTTCCCGGGTGATGGAATCCGGTCGTCCCGCCTCAACGGTAAACTCCCGAAGGTGGGATAAATCCAAATGTCCTTCCACAGCGTTTAACAATCGATC
>JAEEGL010966033.1_pt1 | contig 36469 bp, 34 predicted proteins | sample 9134231 | NCBI WGS metagenome assembly JAEEGL01 (sample SAMN16246548, study PRJNA631951) | gut metagenome | biome: gut microbiome; feature: rumen; material: fiber-attached | host: Bos | place: Iran: Karaj | collected 2018-10 | reverse complement strand
CTACAATGATGATGGTACAGTGTCAGGGAGTGTAATGCTATGCCCAGAGGAAGGACTCTATGGAGTGGATATCCCCAAGAATGTTTGGCATAATATAGAATGCTTGGAGTCTGGAAGTGTCTTCTTTGAGTGTAAGGAAGGCCCGTTTGTGCCTCACGAGGAGGAGGGAATACTTACGGTGAAGGGTTGAATGTTCATGGTTCATGGTTAATGGTTCACGGTTAATGGTTCATGGTTAATGGTTCACGGTCATTTATGGTTCATGATTCATGGTTCATGATTAAGGGTTCATGATTCATGGTTCATGGTTAATGATTAGAAGCGATGGAAAACAAGAAGCAATATAAGAAATCGTATAAGAGTACGGTGAATACACCTGCTTACAAACCGAAACGTGGGAAGTTGGCGCCTCTGATGACGGAGGATGCTAAATCGAATGCGGGGATTCATGAGCTGAGTTATGATTTTGGATGTAGGATTACGAGGCTATTCCAATACCTTACGGAGGATGCAGAGTATAAGGAGTTCGTGATGGCGAAACAGATATATAGGAGCGGGACTTCTGTAGGGGCTAATGTGAGGGAGAGTAAGCATGCACAGAGTGATGCGGACTTCCTTTCAAAGATGAGTATTGCATATAAGGAGGCGGATGAGACGGACTATTGGATGAACCTTTTGCATGACAATGGATACATTAACGATGAACAATTTCACTCTTTATCGAATGACTGCGATAGGATTTTGAAGATTTTGACTTCAATCGTAAAAACGATGAAAGCTAAAATTGATTCGAAATGAGTGAAAAGTCATCGTTGGTTCAGGGTTAATGGTTCAAGGTTACTTTTGGTTCAGGGTTAATGGTTCAAGGTTACTTTTGGTTCAGGGTTAATGGTTCAGGGTTAATGGTTCAAGGTTAATGGTTCAGGGTTAATGGTTATTTTTAACCGTGAACCGTGAATCGTTAACCGGAAGTGGGTTCATGGTTAAAGGTTCATGATTATGACGCAAGAGGAAAAATGGCGATAGATGTCAGATGTAAGAGGGAAGATGTAAGATGGATCAAGAAACACGATGGTTGACAAGGTATAATGAGGTGGTGGCGTTTATTCAGTCGAATAAGCGGAATCCGTCGAAGCACCGCATTGAGGAGCATGATATGCTGAACTGGGTGAAGGCGAACAGGAAGAGGATGAATGCGGGGGAGATGAAGGAAGAGAGGAGGACGCAGTTTGAAAAACTGCTTATCCTCATGAAGGCGAACAAGCATAAGAATCAGTATGAGTGATGAAGAAGGGGGTTGATGTGAGGGCATTGGCCCCTTTGTTTGTTAAGAAAGGATAAATGTTTGGAAGGAATACTACCGGTTTGAAGCGGAATGTATAATTTTGCAAAGGAAAATCAAAAACCAATAACGAGTATGGCAGAAACAACGAAAGCATACCAACTGACAGGAACCACCCTTCCCGGAGGATGGCTCCTGAAGGAGATGTATAGCAGGGAGAAGGAAAGTACGAACGGTTACTTCTCTGTGCAGTACAAAGCGGAGCGTGACGGCAAGGAATACTTCGTGAAGGTGATAGACATAGAGAAGTCACTTCGCAGGACCAACGTGACGGAACTGATGAACGTGCTGCAAAAGCAACTGGAGGCATTCACTTACGAGAAGGAACTGCTGGAGAGATGTCGTGACCGCTCCTGCTCAAAAATAGTGAGAGTGCAGGATGCTGACATGATACCCATAGGGGAAGGTAACCCATACCCTGTGCCATACCTGGTGTTTGAGAAAGCGGATGGAGACGTAAGAGAATACATAAAATTCCAAGACGAAGTGGACTTTGCATGGAAGTTGAAATCACTGCACGACATAGCCGTGGGCATAGAGCAACTGCACTCGATGCAAGTGATACACCAGAACCTAAAACCGTCGAACATTCTCCAGTTTGAGAAAGAATCGAAGATCTCGGACATCGGAAAGAGCAAGACATTTACTGGAACCGGTGTGAATGACAACACGTTGTTAAATGGTGATAAAGCATACGCACCATTGGAGATGCTGCCTCAGTTTACGTTTCTGCGCCCTGTAGAATGGTTGGATATGAACCTTGCTACTGACTCGTACGAGCTGGGAAATCTGATGACCTTCTATTTCTCCGGTCTGAATATGACAGGAATGCTGATAGAGAAACTGAACAAAATAGGGAATACGGTGAGGACGACCAACATGGAGATGAAGGCCTACCTGGATGCTTGTTATGACGAATGCATAGAAACCATCAAGGAAGAGATAGAATATGAAGAGTTCAAGGAACCCATAGGACAGATGATTTATGAACTGTGTAACCCTGATCCTAACAAGCGAAACGACCCGAAAACCTTGCGTGAACGCGGCAGCAACTATGTGCTACGCAGGTATATCACCAAACTGGATTTGCTGCAAGGAAAGGCTGAACTAAGAATAAAGAGAGATGGCACTATTCATAGATAGTACAGACAGACTGCTCATACCCACGTGGCGCGAGTTTGGAAAGTCACAGTCGGAACTGGCCCCAATAGGTCAGTATAAGCACCCAATAGACAAAGGCGACATTCAGAGCTACCTGACAGAATGGCGTCGGAATAAAAATGTGGTGACGGCAGGTGAACTGATAACCGCAGCCTTCGTGAACGGGCAGACAGAAGACCCGGAGGTGCGTGCTGCAGCCAGATTTGTGGTGGATTATCCTTTGAGAGTGCCAGTAGCCCTGACAAATGCCTCGAAGGATATACTTTCTATCCCAATACCCGAGGTGGTTGACCATGCGGTCAAGTTTCCGATATACGCGAAGATAGCCAAGCTGAAGAAATTGCTGACAGACTATCCAGCAACGGCCATCTTCCATATAGAGATAGCCCGCCAGTATATGCTGTTGGGACAACTGGACAGGGCAGAGGAACATATCAAGACTGCCTTATATTTAGACAGTCATAACAGGTATGTGGTGCGCTCGTCGGCGAGGTTCTTTATTCACAGAAACGACGAAGACAGTGCAATAACGGTGTTGAGGAAAAGTGGGTTGACCAAGAAAGACCCTTGGCTGATGGCATCGGAAATATCCGTAAGCCAAAAGTACGGCAGACGGTCGCCCAACCTGAAGCGCGCAATGGAATTGATAGAGTCGAAGAACTATTCATATTTTGACTTATCTGAGTTGTGCGGTACAATAGGTATGGAAGAGTATGAAAATGGCGCATACAAGAAGAGCAGGAGACTATTTAACCAATCGCTCACCTCAGCCAACGATAACAGTTTTGCGCAAGCACAATGGATGGCCAAGAACAGGCAGATGGACCTGGAGTTCCCGAGGCAGCCAATCAATACCTCGTTTAAGGAGGCGTTGTGCTACGAGAAATTTTTTGCAGGAGAGTTTAAAACGGCATTGCAATATGCTATAGAATGGCAGGACGAGACCCCATATTCGCTGAAGAGTGCGATGTTCGGTTCCAGCATCTCAACGACCTTCGAGAAGGACTACCTGACCAGTATAAGGCTGCTGACCACCTATCTGCGGACCAACCAGCGCAACAAGGCCGCCTTGAATGACCTGGCCTATGCCTACGCGCTGAACAACGACCCGGAGAATGCGCAGAAGACCATCAATCTGGCGGCACGGGAGATAGACCGGAGCAACTATGAACTGGTAGATATCTGTATTTATGCAACGCAGGGACTAATACTGTTCAGAGGGGGAATGGCTGAAGAAGGAACGAAGTTTTATGAGACGGCCATCGAGTCGAGCCGGCGACTTGAAGACAAAGATATGCTACACTCGGCTATTCTTAACTATGCCAGAGAGATGCTTCTGCACTCAAAGAGCGCAGAGACAAGAGAGAAAGTGGCAAACCTGCTTGCAGAAGTGCCGGAGAAGCCAGAGGACGTGGCCAACAAACGGATGAGGGACGAGGTGGTTCAGCTACTGGACGAAAACGATAACGATAAATGCGATAAGTGATGAAAGAAATAGACGAGGCAAAGCCCATTGTGTTTGTAGAGGGCGATGAGGACAGAGTGGTGATAGAAAAGGGAGACTACGGAACGTCGTTATTCTCTTCTCAATACACTGCTGCCTTTGGCGTTCTGAAAAGACTGGTAGAGATGCCAGAAGAGGAAGATTGTTGCCCCGGTCAGGGTAACTCTAGGATTATAGCTTTCTGTGGAGACCGAGGCGCGGGGAAGACCTCGTGTATGATGTCGGTGCGTCACGCCATTCTGAACTGCGCAAAAGACGAAGGGATAAAGACGTATCTGCAAGGCTTTAAACTGGAGCCAGAACAACTGGACTTTGATATACTGAAACCTATTGACCCTTCTTTCTTTGATGAAAGCCACAACATACTTGAGTTGGTGCTTGGACAGATGTATCAGCATTTCAAGGATAAGCGGCATGCCCTGAAAAAGGCAGATGAACTGGATGAGGCAGAAGTAGATAAGCTAAGAAAGAAGTTTGATGCAGTAAAGAGAAGTCTTTCGCTTATCAGCGACAAAACGCAGCGAATGGCCGACAAGTTGGAAGAATTGGAGAACCTGTCGGTAGCAATGACCCTTCACGAGCGGTTCAAAGAACTGTTTGAAGTGTATTTGGAATTTATTGATAAGAAGAAGGTGCTGATATCAATAGACGACATGGATTTCAATGCGGAGGGAGCCTATAAGATGTGCAAGTATCTACAGATGTACTTGAACCAACCCTATTGCGTTGTGCTGATTTCGCTGAAGATTTCACAGTTAGTTTCCATACTGGAGGATGACCCCAATTTCAAAAGTGCCAAGGAAGAAAAGCGTCGCAGCGAAATGTCCTCAAAGTATGTTCAGAAGCTTATACCGCTGGCCAATCGCGTGCAGATGGTAGATATATGGGCCATCAGCGAGCGTGAGTTTGTGATAGTCAGAGGAGCCAAGCAAACCCAGCCGGAGCGCATTAAAGACGGCATAGTGAGGATGATATTTGAGAAGACGCGATACCTGTTCTACAACGCCAAAGGAGAAGTGTCGCCCATTATTCCGCACGAACTTAGGAGTTTCAGACAACTGTTGGGGCTGCTGAGCAGGATGGAGAACTTTGCGAAGTACACGAAGGATGCGGCGGTGCTGGCGAGGAATAACGATAATAAACGACAGTTTAAGAATTACTTCTATACCGAGTGGGTCAGGACGCTGGACGAGAATGACAGGCAATTTGCAGAAGAGATGGCAGAGATGGACGATGTGAGGTCGCTGAACAAAAAAATAGTTTCCTATTTATCAGAACGTGCTGACCTGAATAGCAAGGACTACGATGACAGCGCCTACCATTTCCGCAGAATCATTGATCCGCAGAACTACACGTATAATATCTCGACAGGAGATGTTTTCTCCATCGTAAGATATCTGGACAAGAGCACTGAAAGCACAGGTCTGAAAGATTTGCTATTCTTCATTAAGTCCTGCTATTCCATCCGCTTATACGAATGCTACGATGCGATTACTGACGATATGGAGAAGATGAATGAGGATGTGCCTGACGGAGATGTGTTCAAGAGTGACCCGTGGTTCAGAAAGACTACCAAACTACAGAACCTGGTTAACGGCAACTATTTCCGCTATGATGCCGGTTCGTATATCAAGGGCGTTGACGCAAAGACTCATAAGGTGTACAGTTATGACAAATTGCTGCTAGATTCCAGCTTCTACTCATATATGGACGAAGTGGCCAAACTGATGAAGAGGAACAAAGATAATCCCAGTGCAGAATTGCAGAAGATGTACCTTCTGGCGGAGTTTCTAATCATGTGCACTTCGTATAACTACTATGATGAGTTTATTTTAGAGCCCGAACTGAACAGGCGTCGCAGTATGCCCTGCTATCTGGAACCCATTGCGCAGCAGGCCCGACTGGTAGTGTTTGACATCACAGCGGTATTCTCAAATATGATAAACATCAAGTTCTCTTACAATCGCTATCTGCCATTTTTCGAGTTCTATGATTATTCCGATAAGCACGACTGGACGCTACTTGGACGTTTGAAGAAAGATATCAAGAAAGTTCGCGATTTGGAGCTTTACAAGTCGGAGTATCATGCCATTGCGTCGGATGCCATTATCAGAAACAGCGATGTGCTGTTGTCGATTACCGAGATGATGGAAAGCGATGCCACAAATACGACCATCTACGGACCGGTTGGAGCAGTTGGGCGTTTTGAACTTTTCCTAGGTGCTCTGTATAATACAGGCATGAAGACATACCGGGTTGGTGAGAGCGGCGAACCCTGGGAGATGCATTATTCGTTTATCAGGACGCTGACAGACGTGCTTCATGAAGTACCTGAGGCCAGACTGTTGGAATTGCTGCATAGTTCGAAGGATGCTTTTGACCTGAGGGATAAGTCGCAGACGGGAGTGGAAGTTGGTGGTGCAACAAAATAGGGTATGGACTTACTGCGTGCTTCGATAAAGGCTTTGTTTTACGATTATCCCATAGAGAATGCCTATGGGATGATTGTGGGCATGGAGTCCAGCGGTAAATTTTTAGAGCACTTCAATCGTTTGGCTTGTAGTGAAGACGATGGTTTTACTACTCGCGAGATGACAGCCTATAAAGACTATCTGACAGAACAGCTGGGTAAGCACCAAAGCCCTATCCAGCAGTTTGTAGGATTGCCAATGCTTTTTGCGAAAGATGTGCTGACCAAGAACGATAAAGACAGTCCCTGTGTAGTATTCAAGCATCTTTTCAGATGGCGTGAGGTGGTGAAATGCCTTGGTGAGGACATGTTTACAACTGCTTATCTGGCACAGACCGACAAGAAATGTCGAAATGATTTCTTCTGGCCCAATGTGTTAGGACACGATGAAGAAAAGTTGAATGCTATCCTGGATGTCGGTTTAAGTGATATACATGCCCACTTCGGCGGTTCTATTGATGCTTTCCAATTTACATGGATCAGTCTGATGAATAACATAGAAGGACTGAAGGGGAAGTTTGAGGAGTTGCACTACTCCTACAACAATGTTGTGGCCTTTGACAAGGAGTATGCCTTTAAGGATATGTCGAAATGGTGCCGAGTAGCCGCCGCTATCAGAGAGAGGCTATACAAATTGCTGAAAAAGGGACAGAAACTGAATGCCTACCGTGAAAAAGATGAGATATGGGAGATAGGAAACTGTGGCGGAGATGAAGAAGCCACAGGTCTGAAGGAAGATATCGACTCGCTGCGTTTTGATGCAAAACGGACGCGGGAAGGACTCCTGTTGGACTATGCCATTGACCAGAGTCTGATAGCAGATGAATATGCAGCCTCGCCTTATTGTATATATGCAGGCGAGAGACAGATAGAATACGCCTTTTACCGGGGCTATCTAAAGAAAGATAGAATCCAGCTGAAAGGGCCTTGGATAGAGTTGTTCTATCTCTATGAACTGATTAAGACGCATCTGAGGCGAGAGTTCGTGTTTGCCAACGAGATGTCAGGACTGGATAGTTTTATAGGTTTTACGTCACGTTCACCGATATTCACGGAAGAGATACAGCCCATTTGCAACCTCTCGTCAATTCAGACCAGTATAAGACCTGACAAGAAAGACTATATAGAGAGCAGGATTACCTGTGGCTCGTGGTCGCTGCCAAGATACAAATACTGGAAAGGACTTTTCTCGGAAAAGGAATTCCTTGAAGAAAACGAGATGAAGGACAGGCTAACTCTTGTGGTGCAAATGACCAGAGGCTGGAAGCAGAAGAAGGAACACCAAGAAGGGCGACATCACCAGAAAAGATGTAAGATACACGACGAGTACAAGGAATTGACCCTGTATATCAATGACAATCAAAGTGAGTATGACATTGTAGGGATAGATGTTGGTGGCATGGAACTTTACTATAGGCCAGAGGTTTATGCTCACGTACTAAGGGCGGGGAAAAAACAGCACCTGAATGTAACCTATCACGTAGGCGAGGAATTCTATGACCTAGCAGACGGCCTTAGGGCGATATGGGAAATTATAGAATATGCAGGGATAAAAGAAGACGACCGACTTGGACATTGTTTGGCTCTGGGTGTGTTGCCAAGGGAGTATTATAAACGAAAGCACTGCACACTGACTATGCCTAAGCAGGTGATGCTGGACAATCTGGTGTGGATGTTAAGTATTGCTGAAGAGGAAGAGATAACGATGAAGCCAGCATTGAGATTCCGACTAAGCGAAAAAGCAAGAGGGCTCTATGAAGAACTTGGATATGGACGCTATGTGAGGGAGTTGAATATGCAGGACTATTTCGCGAGTATGCTGCTAAGAAGCGATGAGGCCAATGAAGAAGATGGTTTGGATATATGGTCGCTGACAGCAGAACTGAATACAGTAGAGGCAAAGGAAGCCAGGACAAACGTTCAGGCACAGGCACTTTACAATGCCTATATGCTGGACGAAGACTTGATTAATGAAGGAGAAAGACCAGTCACTGAAAAATTTGATAATGAGTATGTGAGGCTTGTGATGAAGATACAGAAGGTAATGATAGGTAAAGTGAGGAATACTGGTGCGTGTATAGAGACCTGCCCGTCGTCGAACCTGCAAATAGGCAAGCTGGGACGCTACGACGAACATCCAGGCATTAAATATTACCTGGATCCCCTGAGTAAGAGCAGGGTGTTGAACTTTGCAGTCTGTACTGATGACAAAGGTACTTTCAGCACGTCGCTGACCAATGAGTTCTCTTTACTTGCATTGGCGGCCACCAAGAACAAAGGCTGGCACAAGGGTATGGAGAAGGATTTTAAAGAACTGATTTCACAAGGTAATAAGTACCGTTTCAAGAAGAGAGCAACATATGAAGATTAGAGAAACAGAGTTTTCGTTTGAAGATTCACTGAGGTTCTTAGAAGAAGACGTTGCACCTCAATTGGGCGACGGAGAGCCAATAGCCGTATGTGATACACTGACCGAAGATGATTTACTGTCCAAACAGGTAACGTCGGTGAATTGCACTGTGATGTACGCAAAAGTGACCTACAAGTCATTGAGAAGTGCGAAATATAAGGAATGTGCATATCATGCCACTATGGCCTTGATTCTGAAGATAGTTCAAAGCACTAAAACCTTAAGGCTTTTGAATATTCAGGCAGATGGCGGGCTGTTAGCTGTGTTTGATACCCCGATGAAAAAACACATAGAAGAGGTTATTAATCTTGCGGCTCAAATTAGAAGTGTGAACGGTGTGGTATTGACGAAACTGAGACAAGACTTGTCTTCGCAGGTTGTGACGGTGGGTCTGGACTATGGCTTGGTGACCTGCTATAATACGGGTGCATCATTGGAGGAATTGTTCTTCGCCGGTGATGCCATTCTGGCCGCCAAGCAACTAAATAGTCTGAAAGAGGATTTTGTTGTAATATCAGACAGTATCTTTATAAACTTGTCGGAAGATTGGCAGCAGAATCTGTTTGTGAGTCACGATATGGTAGAAGGGAAAAAGTACCATTATGCGCCGCTGATTAACATCAGGATGCATAAGTGGGTGGAGGAAAGGAAGTAGAGGAGTGAAAAGTGAATAGTGTATGGACTTGGAGCTGAGACCTTTTGGAGAGATAAAACTGGCGGATCCGTTTTTTGATTCGCTGAAGGCATCGTACCCGGAGTTTGAGACGTGGTTTGCGAAGAAGGCTGCCGCAGGGGAGCAGGCATACGTGTTTCACAACAGGACGGGTGCGGTGAAGGACTTTCTGTATCTGAAAGTGGAGACCGAGGCAATGACCGATGTGGAGCCAGTGCTGGCAGCGAAGCGGCGGCTGAAGGTGGGTACGTTTAAGCTGGAGAGCCGTGGGACGCGGCGTGGCGAACGCTTCATGAAGAAAATCATGGACACGGCGATGGCCCAGGACGTTGAGGAGGTGTATGTGACGATATTCCCGACAGACGAGCTGATGTATCTGATACGGCTGTTTGAACGTTTCGGATTTAGACACCGTGCGGACAAGCCCCATACGGGCGGAAAGAGCGAGTGGGTGATGGTGAAGGACATACGCGTGGTAGAGGGAGACATTATGAAAGACTACCCGAGGATGCAGACGGCAGGAAAGCGGAAATGGCTGCTGTCGATCATGCCCCAGTATCACACCCAACTGTTTCCGGACTCGATACTGACAAACGAGAGCTACGACATGGTGAAAGACATCACCCCGACGAATGGTATCTATAAGATATACATCAGTTGGAACAGAGACTGCGCAGAGATGAAGAAAGGCGACCAGGTGGTGATATACCGCACGAGTGACGGTCAGGGCGCGGCCTACTATAGGAGCGTGGTGACGACGGTGTGTACGGTGTATGACGTGAAGCGGTGGAGTGACTTCAGAGGCGACGAGGCCGCCTATATGGACTATACGAAGTACAGCGTGTTTTCGGAGCCGCAACTGCGGCAGTGGTTCAGGACACAGCAGAATATGGTGGTGATCAAGATGCTGTATAACATGGCCTTTACAAAGCGCGTGATACGGAAAGACCTGATGGAGCAGGCCGGTCTAGACGGGCGGGCGCGATGGAGTCTGTTGCCACTGACGGACGTGCAGTTTAAAAAGATTATAAAATTAGGAAAAGCAGATGAACGCTATATTATCGATTAAGCCGCAGTTTGTGGAAGAAATCGCAGCAGGTCGGAAACTGTTTGAATACAGGAAGACGGTATTTAAGCAACGGGTGGAGAAGGTGTATGTGTATGCGTCGGCTCCGGTGAGCAGGATAGTTGGGGAGTTTGAGCCAGTGGACGTGGTGACGGGTAGGCCAGATGACATCTGGGAGAAAACGAAGAAGAAGTCGGGAATTACGAAGGCGTTTTTTGATACCTATTTTGAGGGTAGGACTGAGGCTTATGCCATTGTGATACAGAACTATGTACACTATGAGAGAGCGAAGGAACTGCCGAAGGGTATTCATGCGCCACAGAGCTACAGATATGTAGATTTTTAGTATTTTATTTGGCGGATTCGAGAAAAAGTTGTATTTTTGCACGCAAAAATTTGATAAGAAGACATGATAATGGTTGGTCAACATACAGAGAACAAGCAGTTAGCAGTGCTGGGAGCTGAGCGTTTCCGGCAGGGTACTTTATTGGGTATGTTATGACTATCGAGAGGAAGAAATAGGCGGTAGTCAGAGAGATTACCGAAACAGAGATAAGCAGCGAGCTGGGAACGATGGTTTCCGGCTCGCTTTTTTTGTGCCTTTTTCTGAAAACGAATTTCCACGAAAGGACATGAATTCTCAAAATAAGAATTTGTTGTAACTTGTTGATAATCAGGAGTGGCGATAAAAACGATATAATGTGAGTGAAGAGCGGCTGGAAATGCTGCACCGATAACGAAAACGATAACGAAAAGTGAATAGCTTTATGAAACAGAAAAAACAAAAACAGAAATTCAAGCCACTGAGTGAGGCATCGCCGGAGGAATTGGTGAGGGCCTTCAAGATGGCCGGCCTGTGGATAACGGGCGAACTGATGAACGAACAGACGGAGGAAGGTGCCTTCAGCGAGGCATTCCTTGGAGAACCAGCTGTGGAGTATTTTCCGAAGCAAGCGTACCTGAGACTGACTGACCCGAAGAGCAAGTGGAAATGGAAGGAGGGTACGAAGTTGAGCACGCTGATGATCAACGTGGTGAAGAGCGAGATGGGACATGCGTTGGAACGCTATGAAGCGCAAGAAAAGCCTAACGTGATGGCTGGCAGCCGCTTTGAACGCGAGGACAGTGAGGACGACTGGGACGACGCTAACGACATCTTGGAGGTTGACCCGGATTTGAGGCGCAATGACTTTGACGTGAAGACGGACGAGGAACTTCGCGCGGAACTACAGAAGTGGGAGAGTCGCCGCGATGCTGGTATGAAGATAGCGAGAGCCGCTGCACAGGGTGACCCGCTGATGGAGAAATATGTTGAGGCAGTGTTCAGTCTGCCTGACGAGCATTCGGTATGCAAACGGATGAAGAAGACGAAGGCACAGGTGCAGGAGATTGAGGCGGAACTTATAGTGAAGATCAAGGTGCTGCTGGGATGACGGTATTGACCGCGACACTGTCTCGGCATACGAGACGGAGAGAGAGAGCAGAGTTAGATTTTTGACATGCATTATTCAATAATTAAATAAAAAGACGATTATGAACTTATTAGAGAAAATAGACGAACTGAGAGCCCAGTGTGTGACCGCTGAGATGTTTGAACAGAAGTGGGGTTGTACGGTTGAGGAGTATCTGGACAAGATGATGGCATTTGTGGAGGAGCGGCGTGCTGAAGAGGCGGCTAAGAAAAAGAAAATGTGAAAGGAGGATACTGATTCATAAATGCTGATGAGGAGAGGGGCTGCTGCGGAAACGTGGCGGCCCTCGGTATTAAAGGAGGAAAGGGAAAGATGAAGTGGTTTAAGATGGAAGAGTTCAGGTGCCGGTGCTGCGGGGAGTTGCCGGAGGCGGCACGGGAGAATGTGGAGGCGCTGGTGCGGGAGGTGTTGGACCCGGCGCGGGAGAGGCTGGGACTGCCTATCGTGGTGAATAGCGGGTATCGGTGCCCGAAGCATAATCTGGCGGTTGGCGGTGTGCGCGGAAGTCAGCATATGAAGGGGGAAGCGGCGGACGTCGTTCCCGTCGGGTTCAGGGTTAAGGATTCAGGGTTCAGGGTTGAGCTGGCGCGGCTGGTGGAGGTTATCAGGGAGAATGGAAGGTTCGACCAGATGATTGTGTATCCGGGGTTTGTGCATGTGAGTTGGAAGCGTGGCGGCGTGAATCGCGGTCAGGTGTTGAAGAAGGTTGCCGGAAAGAGCGGGTATGCGGTGCTGACGACGGAGGAGATGTGTAAAGTGCTGGGCGGTCGATTTGCCAAGAGGCAATAGACGGTCGGGCGTGAATGAAAGGAGGAGCGGAGGCTGTCGCAGAAATGCGGCGGCCTTTCTTATGCCCTGCGGAAAACCGCAGGGAACGGGGGCTTTTTTAGTTAAGAGATAATAGTTAAAAGTTTAGAGTTAAGGAGGAACGGGAGATGATTGACTGGACAAGTATTGTGCTGGGGGTGCTGACCCTGGCGGGCGGATGCGGGTGGGTGATAGACCGCAGGAAGTATAGGGTGGAGGTCGGTAAGCTGGAGGCTGAGGTGAAGCAGATGGAGGCGGAACGACGGCAGAAGTATATGGACCTGGCTAAGGAGTATGTGGAGGAGTTCCGGAGGAACATCGGGGAGCCTCTGCAGGAGGAGGTTGGTGAACTGAGAAAGGAAGTAAAGGAGCTGAAAGATGCAGTGGAAGGTATCAATGACTGCCCTTATAGGGCTGAGTGTCCTGTGCGTGAGCGGATGCGCAAGCAGCAGGCAGGCGAGCAGTGCAGTTAAGAGTGAAGAGTTAAGAGTGAAAAGTGAGGAGGTGCGGGATTCGCTGCGCGAAGAAATTTTCCAAAATCTGAACGATAATGTGACAGAGCATGAGGTGGTGAGGTGGACGGTGACTGGCTTACCGCTTACGGCTCACGGCTTGCAGGGCGACACGGTGAAAGTGGAACGGGTGACGGAGCGAACGAGGAATCGTGATCATATCGCGACATACAAAACGAAGAAGGAGGATGTGAGAACGGTAGTGATGCGTGACACGGTGTATGTGGAGCGGAGGGACTCGAATTCAGTTGAGAGTTTAGAGTTTAGCGTTGAGAGTGATGGTGGTAAAAGTGGCAAAACCGCTTTGCACGGGACGCTGAAGTGGGTGTTTTGGATTATCGTGGCCCTGACGGGGCTGATGATAGCGAGAATGGTAATGAAAAGGTTTTATTAGGTTTAACATTTTAAAGTTTTAGGAGGATTGAAAGATGGCAAAGATTAGTGGTATCAATACCAACCTGCGGGGGCAGATTGGTGGTTATCTGTTCCGGAAGACGAAGTACGGGACGGTGGTGAGCGAGGCGCCTACGAAGCGCACTACGCCGGTGAGGACTGAGAACCAGATGTATATCCGCACGCAGTGGGTGAACCTGGGGGCTGTGTATCGTCAGTTTAACAAGACGCTGAAGAAGGCGTATGAGGGGCTGGGGAACACGATGAGTGTGTATAACGCTTTTGTGCAGGCGAACATCAACGTGGTGAAGGTGTTCATCACGAAGCGGGTGAAGGCGAACGGGGGCAGTGTGCTGGCTCCGTATCAGATCACGCGCGGTACGCTGCCGAGCATCAGGTATGTGAAGGGTGAGGGTGAGCGTCTGGTGACGAACCTGAGTCTGGGAAGCCTGGTGATCGGACCGGAGACGGTGGTGGGCGAGCTGGCGGAGGCTGTCATCGGCCACAATGCGGAGTGGGAAGAGGGCGATCAGCTGACGTTCTTCTACGGGAGGCAGACGGTGGACGAGGTGACGGAGACGCCACGGGCCGTGATCAGCGGTACGAAGGTGCTGCTGGAGGTGACGGACGACACGGTGCTGTGGGAGGTGACGGGCAGTCTGGGTTTCTGCTCGGTGAGCGACGGCCAGGGCGGCTATGTGCTGGGGATGAGTCATGCTGTGACGGACGGTGCTGCGGCGTGGATCCACAGCCGCGAGGCGGAGAACAGTGACGAGGTGCGTGTGGGTACGCAGTGTCTGTTTGTGGACAGCAGTGTGCTGGCGCAGTGGCAGGGCGAGGATGCGTTTGACGCGAGTGCGGAGAGCTACGGGGGGATTAACGCGACGAGTGTGTATCTGGACCCGAAGGCGCTGCGCGGCCGGGCGGCCCGCACGGGGCGTGCGACGGTGACGCCGGTGAACTGGGAGTCGGTGGGAGGAGCGAGTGCGGGCTCGGGGGGCTCGGAGACTGGCGGCGGTTCGGGCACGGGCGGATCCGATAACGGCTCTGGTGGCGGCAACACTGGTGGCGGTGGTTCGAACACGGATAACACGGATCCTACGGATGAGCCTGGCGGCGGCACCGGCGGGAACAGCGGCGGCGGTGGTTCTTCGACGGGTGGATCCGAGACCGGCGGCGAGGAAGGATAAGGCTTCGCAGTTTAGAGTGAAGAGTGAAGAGACAGGGGCTGATCGGCATGGGTGCCGGTTGGCCCCTTTTTTTGCGTTAGGGGGATGAGTTGAGGGAATAAATCGGGGTTTGAAGGGGGCAGGGAGCAATTTTTTTGTGAAAAAGGGCAACGGTATGGAATCTTTTTTGTATTTTTGCAGCGTGAAACGGATATGTATGTTTGTCCGTAAGTAATTAAAGATTAATGGATATGGCAAAACCTATTGAACCGACACCGGTGCTGAAAGGCGACGACGCTTATGAGTTCGTGGCAGAGATGGAGAAGCAGGAGAAGGCTTCTGCAGAGGAGAAGGCACGTGTGGCCAAGGGGGCGTCGTTCATCCAGTCATTGCTTACATTCACTTTCTAATCTTGTAGGCTAGCGGGAGAGATGAAGATTGTACGCCTTACTCAGGAACATGTGTTTAAACCGTTTTAAGCCGTTGCGGAAGGAGAATACGGGCGAGACGATTCCTATGTATTATGACCTGACGCAGTTGATTTGAGACTGTGTAGAGAGATAAACGGGCTCGGTGCTGAGGCATCGGGCCTTTTTTCGTTTGGGGATGCAGAGGTGTGGAAATAAGTTGAGGGGATAAAAGTGAGGTAAGGGGTACGAATACCATTGACTAAAAATGCGGCGAACATCGGATAAAACCGGAGTTCACCGCTTTTTTGTGGTTTTTTTGAACACCTTAATTCCGCAGCCATTTTTCTTTGACAAATCGCAAACCCTTTAGGAACAAAAGTTCCCAAGGATTTGCGTATGTCAGAAATTTCACTTACCTTAGTGCTGCAAAAATTATAACGCAAGTTATTCTGACATGGCTGCAAAGGTACAAACAAAAATCGAGAAAGTGACCGCAAGGGCGGGAATTTTTTGCGCAGAGAGCTATTTTCGCGGCTTTCAGCTGGACAAGCTCATCAACGAGGTGCTTGGAGTTCGCAGCAAAGTACATAACGGCTTCCAGTGGGACGAAGTGATATTGCCGTTGTTCGACACCTGCCTGTGCGGCAGACAGCCAGAGCATGTATGCACAGATACAGCGCATCACGGAGTGGAAGCCCGCGGAAATCAACTTCCAGGAGTGTGAGGTGGCATCCGTCATGTTGGAAATGCAAAAGAAATCTATTTTTTCTTTTGCATTTCGCTCACTTATTCGTACCTTTCTCCTTTGGAGAAGGTGGCTGCACCTCAGAAAAATCCAAATAAATTTGGTTTTTCATTCGGTTTGTACTACCTTTGCAGGCAAAAAGATAAGGTGAATACAAAAGATATACATATAAGCGACTATAACTATGAGCTCCCTGACGAGCGGATAGCGAAGTTCCCCATGGCGGAACGCGACCACTCGAAACTGCTGGTCTATCAAAAAGGACGGGTAGGAGAGGATGTGTTCTATCATCTGCCACAGTATCTGCCGCAAGGTGCGCTGATGGTGATGAACAACACGAAGGTGATTCAGGCGCGTCTGCACTTCCGTAAGGACGATGCCCAGGGCGAACCGACGGGAGCACTGATAGAGGTGTTCCTCTTGGAGCCATACGCTCCTGCCGACTACGAACAGATGTTCCAGCAGACTCACTGCTGCCAGTGGCTCTGCCTGATTGGCAATCAGAAGAAGTGGAAGGAGAACGTGGTGCTGCGGCGCAAGGTCACCATCCAGGGAAGAGAGGTGACGGTGAGCGCCAGCCGGCAGGGTGAGGTAGGTACGAGTCAGCTGGTGACCATCGAGTGGCAGTTGGCTGACGGAATGCAGACAACGGGTACTGCCATCAGCTTTGCAGAGATACTGGATGCCGCAGGTGAACTGCCCATCCCGCCCTATCTGAACCGCGAGACACAGGAGAGCGACAAGACGACCTACCAGACGGTCTACTCGAAAATAAAGGGCAGTGTGGCTGCTCCAACCGCCGGGCTGCACTTTACCCAGCGCGTACTGGCAGACATCGATGCTCATGGCATTGAGCGCGAGGAGCTGACCCTGCATGTGGGTGCCGGCACGTTCCGCCCCGTGAAGAGTGAGACCATCGGCGACCATCCGATGCATACAGAGTATATCGCCGTGCGCCGCCACACGATAGAGCGGCTGATAGCCCATGAAGGGCATGCCATTGCCGTAGGTACCACGAGTGTGCGGACACTGGAGAGTCTCTACTACATGGGGTTGAAGGTGATGGAGCATCCTGAGCTGACGGAAGAGCAGTTGCATGTAGACCAATGGGAGCCGTATGAGCGGACTGCCGGTGTGAGCTCTGTAGAAGCATTGCAGGCACTGCAGGAGTGGATGGAGCGCCGCGAACTGACGGTGCTGCACTCGTCGACACAGATTATCATTGCACCAGGCTACGACTACAAGATTGTGAAGATGCTGATTACGAACTTCCATCAGCCGCAGTCTACACTGCTGTTGCTGGTGAGTGCCTTTGTGCATGGTGACTGGCATCAGATCTATGACTATGCACTGGCTCACGACTTCCGGTTCCTGAGCTATGGCGACTCTTCGCTGCTGATTCCATAGGGAGGGGCGAGATTTCGACATATCGAGAACATCGACATATCGAGATGTCGAAAATGAAAAAGAATAAAATTAAGAAGAAAATATGAAATACGGTTTTATCAAGGTTGCAGCGGCAGTGCCGGCAGTGAAAGTGGCAGATGTCGACTACAATGTGGTCGAGATGGAAAAGCTGATTGCCATGGCCGATAGCGAGCATGTGGAGATTGTCTGTTTTCCAGAGCTCTGCATGACGGGCTATACCTGTCAAGACCTGTTTAAGGAGCAACTGCTGCTGAATAAGGCTGAAGAAGGGTTGATGCGCCTGTTGGAGTTTACCCGCAAGATGGACATCATCTGCGTGGTGGGACTGCCAGTACAGGCCAATGGACTCTTGCTCAACTGTGCGGCAGTGATTCAGGACGGCACGCTGTTAGGAGTGGTGCCCAAGACCTATCTGCCCAACTACAACGAATTCTACGAGAAGCGCTGGTTTGCCTCGGCCCAGGATTTGAATCCTACCTCGACCTATCTGGCAGGCAGTGCCATCACGCTGAGCTCGGAGCCGAAGCTGTTTCAGACCATTGACGGTGTGAAGTTCGGTGTCGAGATATGCGAGGATGTATGGGCCCCCATCCCTCCCAGCAACCAGCTGACAATGGCCGGTGCCGATATCGTGTTCAACTGCTCAGCCTCGAACGAGCTGATAGGCAAGCACCAATATCTGCGCTCGCTGCTGGCCCAGCAGAGTGCCCGCACACTGAGCGGCTATGTGTACGCATCGTGCGGATTCGGAGAGTCGACACAGGATGTGGTCTATGGCGGCAATGCCATCGTCTTTGAAAACGGCAAGGTGCTGGCAGAGGGCGAGCGGTTCTCGTTCCAACCCCAGCTGCAGACGGCACAGATAGATGTTGAACGGCTGCGCACAGAGCGGCAGGCGAACACCACCTTTGTGAATGCCCAGCGCGGTGCCCATGCCCAGCTGATCATGGCCAAGCCCATTGGCAACGACCATCCCTTTGAGCTGCAGCGCACCGTAGATGCCCATCCCTTCATCCCACAGGACGGCGATATGGCCGAGTCGTGCGAGGAGATACTCAACATCCAGACGGCAGGACTGGCCAAGCGACTGATACATACCAACTGCCAGCATGTCGTAGTAGGCATCAGCGGCGGGCTTGACTCCACCTTGGCCTTGCTGGTCTGCGTGCGCACCTTCGACAAGCTCGGCTATGACAGGAAAGGAATCGTGGGAGTGACGATGCCCGGCTTCGGCACTACCGACCGTACCCACGACAATGCTACCTCGCTGATGCAGTCGCTGGGCATCTCGCAGATGGAGATTCCAATATCCAAGGCGGTGACTCAGCATTTTAAGGATATCGGCCACGATGCCGCCATCCACGATGCTACCTATGAGAACTCGCAGGCCCGCGAACGAACGCAGATACTGATGGACCTGGCCAATAAGCTGGGAGCGCTGGTAGTGGGCACGGGCGACCTGTCGGAACTGGCATTAGGCTGGGCCACCTATAATGGTGACCACATGTCGATGTATGGTGTGAACGGCGGTATTCCCAAGACTCTCATCCAGTATCTTATCCGCTATATGGCCTCGCTGCCGGTGTTCAAAGCTCAGCGGGATACACTCATCGATGTGATAGATACGCCCATCTCGCCCGAGCTGACCCCTGCCGATGCGGAGGGAAATATCCAGCAGAAGACGGAGGACCTTGTAGGCCCTTACGAGCTTCACGACTTCTTCCTCTACTACTTCCTGCGCTTCGGATTCCGTCCTGCCAAGATTTTCCTGTTGGCACAGACTGCTTTCGGTCAGTCGTATGACAAGGATACTATCAAGAAGTGGCTGACCACCTTCTGCCGCCGATTCTTCTCGCAGCAGTTCAAGCGCTCCTGTCTGCCCGACGGACCCAAGGTGGGCAGTGTCAGTCTGTCACCACGCGGTGACTGGCGCATGGCAAGCGACGCTTCGAGTACACTATGGATAAAAGAATGTGACGAGCTATGATCAAGATTACCCTTCAGGACAGTGTGCTGCGGCAGGCATCGGGCGAGGGCATGGATGCCTTTGTCAACGCCTTCATCACAGCTATCAAGGAGCAGATAGGCGGTGAGCTGACAGCCGACAACATGGGACAGCTCAATGCCGACCAGGTGACACTGCTGGCCTGGGATGTGCTCCACGAGGAGGTGATGGACGGCGGCTTCGTACAGCTGATACATAACGGCTACGGCCCCTTTATCTTCAAGAACCCGCTGGCCAAGGCACTCAAGCTGTGGGGGCTGCGCGAGCTGTCGAAGCTGATATACGATGCCCATACGCTCTATAACAAGTATGGCGAGGCTTTGGAGCGCGACTGTACGGACGAGGAGTTTATGGCACTCTTCGAACAGTATCCTGAGTTTGATGACATGGACGACCTCTTTGTGGAACAGGAAGAGGAGTGGACCGAACAGATAGCTCGCTATATTGATGAACATTTAGAGAATTTTGCAAGCATTCAATGAATAAAAACGAAGAGCTGATCAGGAAGAAAAGTCCTGTCAATATCAAGAACAAGAAGGCCTCGTTCGAATATTTCTTCATCGAGACCTTTACGGCAGGCATCGTGCTCACAGGCACAGAGATCAAGTCGATACGCATGGGCAAGGCTTCGCTCGTAGATACCTATTGCACCGTTATCAATGGCGAACTATGGGTTAAGGGGATGAGTGTCTCGCCCTACTTCTACGGCTCGTATAACAACCATGAGCTGAAGCGCGACCGCAAGCTGCTGCTGACCAAGCGCGAAATACAGAAACTGGCATCGGCAACCAAGCAGACGGGCTACACCATCGTGCCGCTGCTCGTCTTCATTGACGAGAAAGGCCGAGCCAAGATGGACATTGCCCTCTGCAAGGGTAAGAAGGAGTATGACAAGCGCCAGACACTAAAGGAAAAAGAAGACCGCCGCGAGATGGATCGCGCCATGAAAGTATATAAATGAGCAGACTGGAAGACTTAGCTAAGCAACGCATATTGATTCTCGATGGTGCTATGGGTACCATGATAGGAGAGATGATGGGAAAGGTGGGGAACTCAGATGCTCTCAACCTGACTCATCCAGAGGTGATTGCCACTATCCACCGCCAATACTTGGAGGCGGGGGCCGACATCATTACCACCAATACCTTCAGTGCCCAACGCATCTCGCAGACCGACTACCATCAAGAGGCAGAGGCCCGACAGATGGCACTCGAAGGAGCCAGGATAGCCCGCCGTTGTGCCGACGAGTTCTCCTCGCCGGAGAAACCGCGCTTCGTGGCGGGTTCGATGGGACCCACCAACAAGACATGCTCGATGTCGCCCGATGTCAGCAACCCTGCTCTGCGCGAGCTGGACTACGATACACTCTTTGAAGCATATAACGAGGAGGCGGACGCGCTGATAGAGGGTGGGGTAGATGCCCTGCTCATCGAGACCATCTTCGACACATTGAATGCCAAGGTGGCCATCGATGCTGCCCTGCATGCCATGCAGCAACGCGGGCGGCAGGTGCTATTGATGGTGAGTGTGACTATCAGCGACTTAGCCGGTCGCACCCTGAGTGGGCAGACCCTCGATGCTTTCCTGGCCAGCATGAGTCCTTATCCTATCTTCTCGGTAGGACTTAACTGCTCGTTTGGTGCCACCCAGATGTTGCCTTATCTGCGGCAGCTGGCTCGCAAGGCTCCCTATTATATCAGTGCCTATCCCAATGCCGGACTGCCTAATGCCATGGGACTCTATGACGAGACGGCAGAGACGATGGCACCCAAGATGGGCGAGATGGTGAGCGAAGGGTTGGTAAACATCATTGGCGGCTGTTGCGGTACGACACCAGAATTTATTGCCCGCTATCAGGCTCTGGTGGAAAACCAGCAGCCCCACATCCCCGTGGATGCTCCTCAGCATCTGCAGCTCAGCGGACTGAATGTGCTGGAGGCGAGAAACTTCATCAATGTCGGTGAACGTTGTAATGTGGCTGGCTCGCGAAAGTTTCTGCGACTCATCAAGGAGCATCAGTATGACGAGGCCATTGCCATAGCCCGCAAGCAGGTGGCCGACGGTGCTCTGGTCATCGATGTCAATATGGATGATGGACTGTTGGATGCCCCTCGCGAGATGGTTACTTTCCTCAACATGGTGGCTGCCGAGCCAGACATTGCCTCCGTACCCGTGATGATAGACTCCTCCGACTGGAATGTCATCACTGCTGGTCTGAAGTGTCTGCAAGGAAAAGGCATCGTGAACAGCCTGTCATTGAAAGAAGGCGAGGAAGTGTTTATCCGCCATGCTCAGGATGTCAAACGCTATGGAGCCGCAATGGTGGTGATGTGTTTCGACGAAGCAGGACAGGCTACCAGCTACGAGCGGCGCATTGAGATAGCAGAACGCTCCTATCGGATTCTGACTCAGAAGGTTGGCATCAATCCGTTAGATATAATCTTCGACCCTAATATCCTTGCTGTAGCAACAGGAATGGAAGAGCACGACAGCTATGCTGCCGACTTCATAAGAGCCACGCGCTGGATTCGTGAGCATCTGCCAGGAGCTCATGTGAGCGGAGGAGTGAGCAACCTGTCATTCGCCTTTCGCGGCAACAACTATATCCGCGAGGCCATGCATGCCGTGTTCCTCTATCATGCCATACAGGCAGGTATGGATTTTGCCATTGTCAATCCTTCGACAAAAGTTCTTTATACAGATATTCCTGCACAGCAGTTGGAGATCATCGAGGATGTCATCCTCAACCGCCGTCCTGATGCCTCAGAACGGCTTATTGCACTGGCTGCCGAAATCACCCTTTCTGAAGCCTCCGACAAGCCTGGTAAAACTAGTCAAACTAGTAGAACTAGTTCAACTAGTCTCACTAGCCAAACCATCCATCGCCCGGACAGCCTGGAGGAACGGCTCGAACAGGCTCTTATCAAGGGGGTGGGCGACTATCTGGAACAGGACCTGATGGAGGCACTTGAACGATATCCGCGTGCAGTGAATATTATCGAAGGTCCGCTGATGGCTGGCATGAACAAAGTCGGTGAACTGTTTGGTGCAGGCAAGATGTTTCTGCCTCAGGTGGTGAAGACGGCGCGTACGATGAAGCAGGCTGTAGGAATCTTGCAACCTTATATAGAAAAGGAGCGCGAGGAAGGTGCCAGGAAGAACGGCAAGATTCTGCTGGCTACCGTGAAGGGTGATGTCCACGATATCGGCAAGAATATTGTGAGTGTCATCATGGCATGCAATAACTATGAAGTGATCGATATGGGTGTGATGGTGCCTGCCGAGCAGATAGTGCGCAAGGCTCAGGAGGAGCATGTAGACATGATTGGTCTGTCGGGCCTAATCACGCCGTCGCTGGAGGAAATGGTCAATGTGGCCCGCGAGATGGAACGGGCCGGGTTGGATATTCCCATCATGATAGGAGGGGCAACCACCAGCGAGCTTCATGTAGCACTCAAGATTGCGCCCGTCTATGGCGGTCCTGTGGTATGGATGAAAGATGCCTCGCAGAATGCCCTTGTTGCCGCCCGCCTGATGGACCATCAGGAAGAGCAGCACATGGAACACGAACTGGAAGAGAAATACGCATCACTGCGTGAACACTACCAACAGGAGCAGCAGCAATTGCTCTCCTTAGAAGAAGCAAGAAACAACAAACCAAAGATATGGGAAGAATAAAAATCATCGTATGTATGCTGCTGTTGGCCGTAAGTATGCAGGCCCAGCAGAAGCGTGAATTTCGTGGTGCATGGATTCAGTGTGTCAACGGACAGTTTAAAGGTATAGGTACAGAGGTGATGCAGCGCACGCTGACCTATCAGCTCAATGAATTGCAGAAAGACGGCTGTAATGCCATTATCTTTCAGGTACGCCCAGAGTGTGATGCACTCTATGAAAGTGCGCTCGAACCCTGGAGCTACTATTTGACAGGTGAGCAGGGCAGCAGGCCCTATCCTTATTGGGACCCCTTGCAGTGGATGATAGACCAGTGCCATCGCAGAGGTATGGAGCTCCATGCCTGGATCAATCCCTATCGTGCCAAGACCAAGGTAGCACATCCCAATGCCCGCAACCACGTGATAGTGCAGCATCCGGAGTGGACTTTTGAGTATGACGGACTGACACTGTTGAACCCTGCATTGCAGGAGTGCCGCGACTACATCTGTGAGGTGGTGCGCGACATTGTCAGCCGATACGATATTGACGGCTTGCATATCGACGACTATTTCTATCCCTATCCTGCGCCTGGAGTCCGCATCCCAGACCATGCCGACTTTGCTCGCAACAGCTATGGCATCAGCGATCTTGGTGACTGGCGGAGACATAATGTCGACCTCTTTATTGAGCAGATGTACAAGACCGTGCATGAGACAAAGCCTTGGGTGAAGGTGGGTATCTCGCCTTTTGGCATCTATCGCAATAAGAAGAACGCCCCTGATGGCAGCCGTACCAATGGTTTGCAGAACTATGACGAGCTCTATGCTGATGTATTGCTGTGGGACCGTAAGGGCTGGATGGACTACTGTGTGCCCCAGCTCTATTGGGAGATTGGACATAAGGCTGCCGACTATGATGAACTGATACATTGGTGGAACAATCATCTGATTCATACTGATCTGTATATCGGCGAGGATGTGGAGCGCACGGTGAAAAACAGAGATCCGCATCATGCTGGCCGTCATCAGCTCTCAGCCAAGATGGAACTGCACCGCCAGCTGCCAAGGGTGAAAGGTACTGTGCTATGGTATGCCAAGGCGGCTGTCGACAACATTGGTAACTACGGCACCTCGCTGCGCAATATCTATTGGCGCATACCAGCCCTGCAGCCTCAGATGAAGCATATAGACCACAAGGCTCCGAAGAAGCCGCGCAAGGTGAAGCACTTCGAGGTAGACGGGCAGCGTGTTATTTTCTGGCAGGCACCTAAGGGCAGCGGCTGGAAGAATCAGGCTGTTCGCTATGGCATCTATCGTTTTGCCAATGGTGAACGCATCAATCTTGATGACAACAGTCATCTGGTGGCATTCACGTCGCAAACATTCTACGAACTGCCAGCAAACGAACGGATTCCCTGTGTCTATGTCATCACTTCGCTTGACCGCATGCAAAACGAAAGCAAAGGGGTGAAGGTGAAGATCAAGAATTGAAAGTTGAGAGTTGAGAAAGTATGTGGACAATAAAACGACTCATGTGCAACCCGTTGCAGGAGAACTGCTACGTGGTGAGTGACTCGACGGGTGAATGTGTGATTATTGACTGTGGTGTCTTCTGGGAGGATGAGAGTAAAGTCCTGACGGACTATATTCGCGACAACCGGCTGAAACCTGTGCATCTGTTAGCCACCCACGGGCATCTGGACCATAACTTTGGCAACCAGCTGATGATGGATGAATATGGACTGAAGGTGGAGGTGTGTCACGAAGACCAGGAACTCGTGGAACATCTGGCACAGCAGGCTCGCGACATCATTGGCATAGAATTCGATCGCGGTCAGGCTCCCACAGGACACCTGCTCAGTGATGGGGATACGGTGACGTTTGGGCAGCATGAGTTGCGCGTCATTCAGACTCCAGGACATACACATGGTTCGGTTATCTTCTATTGTGAGGCTGAACATACGGCCTTCACTGGCGATACCTTGTTCCGCATGAGCATAGGACGGACGGATTTTGCTGAAGGCAGCTGGACGGAAATGGAACACTCGCTACATTATGTCATTGCGAAGCTGCCAAAGGAGACTATGGTGCTCAGCGGACATGGTCCACAGAGCACCATCGCAGACGAATTGATGTATAATCCTTATTTGAGGTAGTCAGTAGGAGAAGTGTTGAGATTCCTGTTATACAGGCAGGTAGATACAATACTTCTCCTTAAACCATTCCTCACTGAACCACTGGCTTAACTCAGCGCTTTCTACGATGCGACGGAAGGGTTGCATCTCAGCCTGCAAATCGCCGCCCTTCAGACAGATAACTCCGTTGGGAAGGGCATTCTTGCTGTTCTTGGCTATATTCTTACGCACAATCTTCACCAAATCGGGTAGGGGCATAACGGCACGACTGACAACAAAGTCGTATAGGCCCTTCTCCTCCTCACCACGCAGATGGCAGGGCTCGCAGTTCTTGAGTCCGATGGCATGGGCAACTTCCTGAGCTACACGTATCTTCTTGCCAGTGCCGTCAATCAGTTTGAAGTGGCACTCGGGAAAGAGAATGGCCAAGGGTATGCCTGGGAATCCGCCTCCTGTTCCAAAATCCAAGATGCGAGTGCCAGGACGGAAATTCACCATCTTTGCAATGGCCATCGAGTGTAGCACATGGTGCTCATAGAGGTTGTCGATGTCCTTGCGCGAGATGACATTGATCTTGGCATTCCAGTCACGATACAGCTCATCGAGCATTCCTATTTGTCGCTGTTGCTCCTTTGTCAGCTGGGGAAAGTATTTGATAATTTGTTCCATGCCTGCGAAGGTACGAAAAAAACAGCAAATAACAAAATTTTCTATCGAATACTATTGATGAGGGCAACCATATTCCAGATATAGGTACGCGTGGAAATGCCTTTTACGTGATGATTTTCGAATGGTGAAGTGTCGTACTCATCACCAACCATGCTCTGGCTGTAGCGGCGGTCATCGCTTTGTGTAGGCATGTCGGCAGGGATTGGCTTGTAGGGATTGGAAATCTGCCGGAATATGGTTATCCAACGTCCTTGGTTGTCGAGTGATGAGATAATCTGTTCGACATCAGGACGATACGGATAGCGCGCAGGACCGTTTGACTGATTGTAGTAATAATCCAGCGGACCACTGTGGCCTGCCTTTTTCAGGGGTGACTGTGCCCGTAATTGGTTGGTATCGAGTGCCTGCGCTTCCTGAAGTGCTTCTCGTAATGCCGAAGGATTGGCTGTAAAGAATGAGCTATAGTGGGCTATCGTACCCTCTGGGATGCTGTCGGTATAGTATTCGCCATTAACAACATTGGATCCCTTTCGATGCACATAAAGGGGCTTATTGGTGACAATATCGATGAATCGTGGAACAAGAATCTCACCTTCATTCAGCGGGCGGCGGCCTAACTTAGTTATCCATTCGGATGGTAACTGCTGGCTCTCAATGAAACGGATGGCTTGTGGGATTCCAGCAAGGAATGACTTGTCGCCCGTCTGATGAAAGAATTTGAGCATCAGGTGAATCATGGCCGTGGTGGTGCCTGTATTGACGGCGGCAGGCTCGTAGCTGCGGGCATGAGCAGGATAGCGGATGTTGATATTGTCAGGGGCTACACTATATTGATCTGCCCATCCTGACAGCGGTTCTGGCTGTTGCAGGCTGCGCAGGCAATGCATGGCCTTGAGAATAGGCTCACGCAGTTCTTCCATTCCTAACGAGGTATAGCATTGAAGGAGGAAGTCAATATTTTGGGGCATCACATCATCATTGATGGTGACAAATGAAGAATAGTCAGCCTTTCCGCGGAAAGGATGGTCATACATCAGCGGATACCGTTGCGGCCAACCACCATCGGCATATTGGCTCTCCAGAAAAAATGAAATGGCTCGCTGCAAGGGGGCTAAGAATGCAGAATCTCTCTCTTCTAAATAGATGCGAAGCAGAAACTCGGCACTATGGCTGGTAGCTTCGTCATCGAAAGTGGCATTACCATAATAGTGTTGAAACTCTTCTAACCGCCATGCCTGATGCCCGATAGTTGCATACCACCGCTTGGTATTCTCCTCAGACTCGTAATCGAACATATAGTTCCAACCGCCACAAGGAAGTTGCCCACGAATGATGCAATGCGCAACTTGACAAGCACAGTCATAATAATACTTGTCGCCAGTGGCATGATAGGCATCAAGCAACAGTTGTCCTACATCAGGCGTACTGGGTGACTGAAGCCATACCATCGTGCGCCATGCTTCCAGTTCACCCCATTGGCGCGAATAGTCGGGCAGATAACTCCACACGAATCCTCCCTTGTAAGAAGCCACCTCCATCATATACTGAGTGGCTCGTCGCATGGTATGTCTGACCCTTTCCTGCTGTCCACCCCATGAGGGGAGGACGGCAAGAAGGGAGAGTATGCTATAGACTATTCGCTTCATCTATGATACGCTTTACTTAAGGCCTATGAAAGTGGCACGCATAGGGCTGAATGTATCGATGAGCATGCCTGCCTCAAGACAAACTACACCATGCTCTGTGTCGGGAGCAACATAGAAGCCGTCGCCGGCACTCAGGACGGTCTTTTTACCACCAATAGTCACTTCAAACTTTCCGCTGGCTACATAGCTCACCTGTGTATGATAGTGGCTGTGGGCTTTGCCAATGGCTCCTTTTTCAAACTTTACCTTCACCAGCATCACCTGTCCGTCATAACCCATAATCTGACGCACTACGCCTGGCTCGGCATCCTCCCATTTGAGGTCTTTCTCATACTGGAACGTTGCACTACATGTCTTTTTCGTCTCGCAACATTTCTTTTCACAATTCTTGTCGTTCATATTACACTGTTTGTTACAATCCTTACAAACTTGGGCGTTCATTGTCAGAACAGCCATGGTGGCTAAAGCCATTAAAGCAATTTTTTTCATTTTTTTGAGTGTTAAGTTTAATTTTGCTATTAGACGCGCAAATGACAGATAGGTTTAAAATAGATATAAAAAAATCGACATGTCTGGGAATGTGGAGTTTGACAAGTCGATTAAAGTGTTTATTTTACAGGTTCAATAATAGTCCTGACACCTTTGATTTTTTCGCCTTTGGTAAGCCTGAGCACTTGCTGAACTTTCTCGCGGCTGACAGCGGCATAGGCATAACGGTCTTTAACATCGATGCGTCCTATCTCGGCGGGCTCCAAGGCACCCTTCTTGCAGAGAAAACCTACGATGTCGCCCTTTGAAAGCTTGTCTTTCTTTCCTTTACCGATATAGAGTGTCGACATACGGGGCAGGGGAGGCTCAGCCTGCTTGCAATCCAAATCAGTATATGCTACCGGCTCGCCCTCTACATAGTCGGGGATATGCTCTTCGCTGTTGAGGATGAAGAATGTGCGTCCGGTGGCATCCCAGCGGGCAGTACGGCCCACGCGGTGAATGTATCCGTCTTCGCTTTCGGGCAGATGGTAGTGGATAATGTTCTGAATGTTGGGGATGTCCAATCCTCTCGAAGCCAAGTCTGTGGCAACGAGCACATTGGCAGAACCGTTGGAGAACTTGTAAAGCATGTCTTCGCGCTGGCGCTGTTCCAGCCCTCCGTGAAAGTAGCTCGTGGTGAATCCCTGGTGACGAAGATAGTCATTGACACGTTCTACAGAGTCGCGGTAGTTCAGGAATACGATACTGCTCTCATCACCTACCGACAACAGCAACTGACGCAGTGTGTCGAGTTTGTCCTTCTGAGGGCTGGCTACTGTGTACAAGGTGACGCGTGGTGAGGTCTGCTCTTCCTCGGGCAGGAAGTCTATCAGCGTTCCCTTCTTCGACATGTTGACAAACTGTGGAATCTGCTCGGCATTGGTAGCAGAGAGCAGGATGCGACGCTCCAGTCCTGGCAGGCTTTTAATAAGCTTCTGCATCTCAGCCTGGAATCCCATTTCCAGACATTTGTCGAACTCGTCGATAACGAGGTAGCGAATATGGTAGCGCGAGATGTTGTTCTTGTCCAGATGGTCGTTCAAGCGTCCTGGAGTACCAAAAACGATTTGTGGGTGCACCTCCTTCAGCACACGATGTTCGTCCATTGCGGGCCGTCCGCCATAACAGGCAGTAGAGCGAAGTCCACTGCCCATGCTTTTGAGCACTTGGTCAGACTGTAAGGCCAGTTCCCTACCCGGTGTAACTACAAGTGCCTGAACTTCGCCCTGCTGTGAGGGTTCTATCAGCTGCACCAAAGGTAGGAGATAGGCCAGTGTCTTACCAGTTCCCGTAGGTGACAGTAAAACAACATCACCGTCGGAACCTGTGATGGCTTCGACGGCGTGTTGTTGCATTTCGTTCAGCTCAGTGATGCCGAGCTTAGTCAGGATATGCTGTATGTCCACAACTATGAATGGTTATTTCTTCTCTTCTTTCTTGGCTTCTTCCTTCTTGGCAGCAGGAGCCTTCTTGTAACGCTTGTTCAGACCGTTGATGACATCGTTGGTGATATCGAAGCGCTTGGCTGCATAGAGGATATTGTCACCCTGCTTGGTCAGAATGAGGTCGAACTTCTTGTCTTTATTGTAGGCATCCAGGAAGTGCATCAGTGAGTCGCGCAGTGCCTCATTGTATTGGGCAGTCTCGGAGGCTAACTCGTTTTCCAAACGAGCCTGAAGCTCCTGCAAGCTCTGTTGCTGGCGCTGGATAGCTGCCTGCTGGCTCTCCGCCTGCTCGCGACTGGTGAATCCATTGTTCTGTAACTTCTGCTGGAAGTTGGCTGCGGCACTCTGGAGCTGCTGGCCTTTCTGGTTCAGGGTGTTACGAGCATTGTTGCTCTTCTTCTGCAGGGTGAGGGTAAACTCTTTGCAAAACTCATATTGAGTCATCAGAGAGTCAACTTCCACGTAGGCAATCTTCAGTCCGCCAGCTGTGCCGTTATCTGCTGCTGTGGGCTGATCGTCCATTTTGGGACTTGCATTGTTGCAAGAGGCCAGTGCCACTATGGCAGCTGCGGCCATCATCATGTACTTTTTCATTTTGTTTTTTGTTATTATTTAGATGTTTTGTTATTCTTGTTGTTCCGATATCCTACATGCCAGATTATCTCGATTTTTCACTGACAGCAAATCTGCTCTTGTGCCGCATCTCACGATCTTGGTCCATCACACAGTGAATGCCTCGATCGCGCATGGCCTGGCTATCGTGAATATGCTGCGAGGAAAACTTCCCATCGCGACGCGAAAGTACTTTTATCAGCAAAAAAAACATGCCGATAGCAATTATTAACGTACTTATAAGCAGTATTTTCGACATAAATGATTAACTTTGCGTCAAAATTCGGCTGCAAAGTTAAACAAATTATTGCGAAAACCAATAAAATAAACATTAATAATGAATAAAAGTGAGTTAAAACCTGCAGTTGTCTTCGAACAATTTGCGAAGATTAACCAAATTCCCCGTCCTTCAAAGCGTGAGGACAAGATGATTGAGTACTTGAAACAATTTGGCGAGAGCCATAATCTGGACACTCGTGTCGACGAAGTAGGAAATGTCATCATACGCAAGGGTGCAACCCCGGGATACGAAGATTGCAAGACCGTCATTCTTCAGAGCCACATGGATATGGTATGCGACTGTCTGCCTGATGTACAGATAGACTTCGACAAGGATCCCATCACAACCTATATTGACGGTGAATGGATGCGCGCTAAGGGTACTACGCTGGGAGCTGATGATGGCATAGGCTGTGCTATTGAACTTGCCATTCTTGAGTCTAACGATATCGAGCATGGTCCAATCGAGTGTGTCTTCACCCGCGACGAAGAAACCGGACTCACCGGTGCCCTTGGCATGAAGTCGGGCTTTATGACAGGCGACTATCTGATAAACCTCGACTCTGAGGACGAAGGCGAGATATTCATCTCTTGTGCCGGCGGACGTACCACAAAAGCTCATTTTGACATCAAGAGACTGCCTGCTCCTGAGGGTTATTTCTTTATTAAGGGTTCTGTAAAAGGTCTGATTGGCGGACATTCTGGTGATGATATCAATAAGAAGCGTGCTAACGGACTGAAGATTATTGCCCGTTTTGTCTATCAGGAGATGGAGCGCTACGAGGGTATCCATCTGGTGCGCCTGCATGGTGGCAGCCTGCACAATGCCATACCCAGAGGTGGCTATTTTGTGCTGGCAGTACCCAATGATATCAAGGAGAATATCCGTGCAGACTGGAATGTCTTTTCGGCTCAGGTGGATGACGAATTTCATATTACCGATCCGGATATGGTATGGCGAATGCGCAGCTATGATCCAGAACCTATTATCGATGATGATACCGCCCGTCGATTTGTCTATGCTTTACAAGCGATGGATAATGGTGTCTTTTCTGTGTGTCAGGATCCTGACTTAGGCGACATGACAGAAACCTCGAGTAATCTGGCCCGTGTCGAGACCTACGAATCAGCTATCGACATCCTGAGTTCGCAGCGCTCTAATGTCATGTCTAACCTCGATAATATGTGCAACACCATTGCTGCTGTCTTCAAACTGGCTGGTGCCACTGTCGAGTTCTCCGAGGGCTATCCTGCATGGAAGATGCGTCCCCATAGCGAGTTGCAACGTATTGTCAAGAACACCTATCATAAGCTGTTTCAGAAAGAGCCTGTGGTTCGTGGCATCCATGCAGGACTGGAGTGCGGACTCTTTGCAGAGCGTTATCCTAACCTTGACATGGTATCTTTCGGACCTACATTGCGAGATGTACATACCCCAGACGAACGACTACTCATCCCTACAGTCCAGATGGTATGGGATCACCTGCTGCTGACCCTTAAGTCGATGCCTCACCAGTCATGAAGCATTCTATATATATAATAGGTATGGCACTGTTGCTGTTCGCCTCGTGCGGACGGCAACAGCAGGCCAAGTCGGTAGTCAAGGAGTTTATGGCTCAGCAATTAGACAAGCAGGATGTCAGTTACCTTGATTTCACCGATCTTGACTCTACCCATGCCTTGAGTGACTCCGTTATCCAGTCTATGCACCAACGTGGAAAGCAGGGTGTAAACTATTTGGAACGAAAGCATCGCACTCTGCTCTATCTCCGCGCTCAGTATCTGCAAGACAGTGACACACTAAGCACAACCTTCTATCTGGACCCTGAAGCCACAGGAATCGTGGCTTATAAAGAGAATTACTAAGCAAAAACTAAGCAAAAACTAAACAAAGAATAAACATCATTACCAATCTATGACACGAAGAGAGTTCTTACAACAGTTAGGTCTTGGGGCAGGTGCGGCAGTGGCTCTGAATATGCTGGGACCTCTGCGCATGCTGGCACAAGACGATAAAGGTTCCCAAGTGCAGAATCGAATGACATATCGTGTTCAGCACGGCACGGGCGAACAGATTTCTTTGTTGGGATTTGGTATGATGCGCCTCCCTGACAACCAAGAAGAGGTAGACCGTTTAGTCGACTATGCTATATCCCATGGTGTGAACTACTTTGACACCGCACCGATGTATATGGGAGGCCGTTCAGAGGTGCTCACTGGCAATACTCTGAGCCGTTATCCGCGCAATAAATATTATGTGGCCACCAAGATGTCAAACCAGAATAAGCGTCTTTGGAGTTTCAGTGAGTCGAAACGGCTCTACGAACAGTCATTTGAACGCCTGAAGGTCGACTATATTGACTATTATCTGCTTCATAGTATCGGAGGTGGAGGGATGGAGACTTTACGGGGACGTTTCTTTGACAACGGACTACTTGACTTTCTGTTGAAGGAGCGCGAGGCAGGACGCATCAAGCACTTAGGTTTCTCCTATCATGGTGATATTCGTCCCTTTGACTATCTGCTCGACCATCAGAATGAGTACCATTGGGACTTCTGCCAAATCCAGATGAACTTTCTCGACTGGCGGCATGCCTCCATGCGAACGGGTAGGAGAGTAGATGCTGATGCGGAGTATCTCTATAATAAGTGTCTGAAGGCCGGTGTGCAGTGCGTCATCATGGAGCCATTGCGCGGTGGAGCCTTTGGTCGGATGGCCAAAGAGTTAGAGGCACAGCTAAAAGCTGTTCACCCAGAAGACAGTACAGCCCGATGGGCTTTCCGTTGGGTTGGTTCCTATCCAAACATATTGACCACTCTGAGTGGGATGAACCAAATGGAGCACCTGATAGACAATGTCAATACATTCTCACCGCTCGACCCATGTACGGATGCAGAAAATCAGTTGCTTGCCGAGATTGCAGATCAGATGTCTGGATTCCCAACCGTACCCTGTACTACCTGTGCCTACTGCATGCCATGTCCCTATGGAGTGGATATCCCAGGCAATTTTGCCTATTATAACGAAGCTGTCAATGAGCATATTCTGCCTTTACCAGACAAGCAGAGTGCAGACTATGCCGTGCGCAAGCAGCAGTTTATTGAAGGTCTGCGAAAGGCTCTGCCCAATACAGAATCGTGGGCGCGAAGTTGTGTGGATTGCGAGGAATGTCTGTCGAAGTGTCCACAGCAGATCCGCATTCCTAACCAGATGGCTCGTATAGTTGAGATCCTGCGCAAGCGATAGACCTCAAGTTGGACAAAAACGCTTACAAATTACAGTCTTTCTACTTGTTTTACACCCTTTACCGTGCGGAGCTTTTTAAGGAGAGCTTCCAGACGGGTGTTGTCATCAATCATAATGGTAAGATTTCCGCTGAACAGTCCGTCATGGGAGTCGATGTTAATAGAACGCAGAATCAGTTTCTCGTCTTTAGAGATAATACTTGTCAGATTATTAACGATACCTATGTCATCGTTGCCAATAACACGCAGGGTAATAGCATATTGCGAAGCACCCTTCCCGCTCCACTTTGCCCTAACGATGCGATAGCCAAAACGCTTACGAAGTTCAGGTGCATTGGGACAATCGTCTCGATGAATCTTGATACCTCCATTGACCGTGACGAATCCGAATACCTTGTCTCCATAAATGGGTTGGCAACAACGAGCCAGTTGGTAGTCGATGCCTTTCAGGTTCTTGTCTATTACTAAGACATCGTCTTGGATAATATTGCCTGGCAGACGACTCTCATCCAGCACAAAGTTGGCAGCACTTTCTGCCACATTATTGCCTGTTACGGGTTGATCGCCCTGCTGCAACTCAACATAGCGGTCAATGACATGGTTGACATCCAGTGTCTCATCGGCTATCTGCCGATAGAAGTCGCTTACCTCTTTGAAACCCAACTTGCGGATGAGCACCTGCATCAGACTCTCGTCAATATCCAGTTTCCTGTTCTTGAATTTGCGCTCCAGCATCTCTTTGGCAAAAAGACCTTCTTTGACTTGGGTCTCCTTGAGTGCCAAGCGGATTTTAGACTTAGCACGCGAAGTCTTTACTACGTTTAACCAGTCCTGTTTAGGTTTCTGGTTATTTGAGGTCATGATTTCTACCTGGTCACCGCTTTGCAATTGCTGACGCAGGGTCACCACCTTGCCATTGATACGTGCACCTGTACACTGGTTGCCGATGTTAGAATGGATATGATAGGCAAAATCGAGAACCGTAGCTCCTTTTGGAAACTTATACAGGTCACCCTTAGGAGTGAAGACAAATACTTCATCCTCATAGAGATCCATTTTAAACTGGTCCATGGCCTCCATTCCGTCACTGGTCTCCAGCATGGTTCGGATATTGGTCAGCCACTCGTCCATACCGGCATCGCCCTTCACACCTTTATAACGCCAGTGGGCAGCCACACCACGCTCTGCAACCTCGTCCATTCGTTCCGTACGAATCTGAACTTCTACCCACTTTTGTTCGGGTCCGAGAACTGTGATGTGCAATGACTCGTAACCGTTGGATTTAGGCACGCTGACCCAGTCGCGCAGGCGTTTGGGATTAGGCTGATACATCGAAGTGATGATGGCAAAAGTCTGCCAGCATTGCATGACCTCCCGACGGTGCATTTCTTTTATCTCGGAGTGGTCGCCTTGGACTTCTAAGATGATACGGATGGCAAAAAGGTCATAGACACCCTCGAAGGGACACTTCTGTTTCTTCATCTTCTGCCAGATGGAGTGTATCGACTTGGTTCTGCCCTTGATGTGGAATTTCAGTCCTGACTCTGCAAGCCTTTCCTCCACAGGCTTAATGAAACGTTCGATATAGGCATCACGACTTTTCTTGGTCTCGCTCAGTTTGTCCTTGATATGGTAGTAAGCATCGTGCTCCAGGTATTTCAGCGACAGGTCCTCCAGTTCACTCTTCAACTTGTAAAGACCTAATTTGTGTGCAAGTGGGGCATAGAGATAGGCTGCTTCCTCACTGACTTGCTTCTTGGCTTGGGCAGAGGGGTCGCCTTCTGTTGTATCGGCACTGCCGACATCACGTATCTGGCGCATCAGGTTCACGCGGTCGGCAATCATGATAAGTATGACGCGCATGTCCTCTGCAAACGAGAGAAGTAAGTTACGGAAATTCTCTGACTCTACAACTGGATTCTTCTTGTAGAGTTGTTGAATACGTTGCAGCCCACGCAAGATACGTGCTACCGACTCGCCATAGTCAGCCTGCACATCATCAATAGTCAGGTATCCCTCTTCCACGCTGGGGCGTAAGAGTACCGCAATCACAGCATCACGTCGGAGTCCTATTTCCTCAACCAAGAGCTGGGCGGTCTGAAAGGCGAGTAGGATAGGGTTGTGCCCGAATACGTTGCGACTAATCTGATGTTTCTCAATAGCATTCATCAGATGATAGCGCATGTGTTCAACATCACCTTGCTTGAGCGAGGTGGCTACCGAATTGCGCACTTGCTGATAGAGGGCAAGTACTGTTTCTTTTTCCTTAGATGTAAAGGATAGCTTCTCCATATTCAATCTGCAAAGATACAAATTACCATCCAAACGGCCAAATTTATTAAGATATAAAAACGTTTACGGAAGTTTTAGAGATTATTTTTGCCGAATATTTTGCAGTTCCGAAAATTTGTGCTATCTTTGTGCTCGAAAATAAAAATTTCTATTTAAACGTAATACTAAAACAAATGGCTAAAATTGTAACTTTAGGCGAGATTATGCTCCGCCTGTCGCCCATGCGCAACGATCGTTTTATTCAGAGTGAGTCATTCCGTATCATCCCTGGTGGTGGTGAGGCAAACGTAGCTATCTCAGTAGCCAACTATGGTCATGAGGCTTACTTTGTTTCTAAACTTCCGAAGCATGAGATCGGACAGATTGCAGTCAACGCACTGCGTCGCTATGG
>JAEEGL012239233.1_pt1 | contig 36472 bp, 34 predicted proteins | sample 9134231 | NCBI WGS metagenome assembly JAEEGL01 (sample SAMN16246548, study PRJNA631951) | gut metagenome | biome: gut microbiome; feature: rumen; material: fiber-attached | host: Bos | place: Iran: Karaj | collected 2018-10 | reverse complement strand
TAGAGGTGATTTACTATTATTAATCAAGTACTAATTTTAGCAAAACACCAAAAACCCCTAATTTAGGGGTGAAAAAATTTAAAATAATCCTGCCGATGATTATTTTAATAAATTGATATTGAAATCAATCTTACAAGTTTCTAACTTGAAGATTATATTAATAAGTTTTCTAGCAACATGAGATAGAGCAACATTGTGGTGCTTACCTTCGTAACGTTTCTTCCAGTAATATTCAGATATCACTGGATTATGGACATATAAAGTCTCTGAACAACGATAGATAACCATTCTAAGTTGACTAGACCCATGTTTAACCATTTTACCATTATTATCAATAGTTCCTGATTGAAACCTACCAGGTTCTAATCCTGAATAAGCTAATAATTGGTTAGGGTTATTGAATTTTGAAATATCACCTATCTCAGAAATAATAGAAGCCGCAGATATTTCACTAACTCCTTTGATTGTATGAATATGACAATCAAGAGTTCTATAATACTTAACAATTATTTCTTCAATCGATTCGATTTGAGAATCAATTGAATTATATTGAATCAAAAGTTCTTTAAGTTGAAACTCTAAAAGCTCATTTGATATACCAATAGTCTTTTTAGCGATTTCTCTTAAATGTTGAAATTGGATATATGAAATAGTTCGTTTTAAAGCGGATTTCATATTATTATATGATTCAATATTTAACTTAGAAATGTGACTAGGAGTTAGATAATTATTTAATAAATATAAAGCAGTTTTAGACAATTTATGTTCGAAAAACGGCTTAAATTCAGGAAATAACTGATCTAAAAGAGCAGTAATATCATTAGATATTCTAGTTCTTTGAGTAATAAAAGATTCTCTTTGTCTACATAGTGACTTTAAACCATAAATGTGATAAAATGAATTCACATAGGGTTTGTATTCTATGGTCATAAGATAAAGAGAAATCATTTGAGCATCCTTTTTGTCGGTTTTGGTTCTACGTAAAGTTTGTGCGGCAACAAACTTGTGAACTAATAAAGGATTAAGCTCCATGAAAGTAAAACCATTCTTTTCGAGGAATAGTTTTAGATTATTGTGATAATGACCTGTAGATTCAAATCCTATTTTTATATTTCCAGATAATTTTAGATTATTTAGAATAGATAAAATAAGATTAAAGCCTTCTAGGTTATTAGAAAAAGAGAACGAGTCTCTTATGACACAACCATTACTATCGGCAATGAAACAGTCGTGTTTAAATTTGGCAATATCTATGCCTACAAAATAAGTGTTCATCAAAACACCTCCATTAAACTATGCACTGTCTCTTACGCCACATGTCTAGTATCAAGTAATCACGTTTTTCATAAAGACTCAAGGTCTAATTTACCAAATTAACATTTAGAATAAAAGACTGTGGTAATAATCACCCAAAACGATCAAAGTCGTAATTATACAGAAAAGAATCCACAGTGCATTTATTATTATAAAGATAGAAAGGAGATTAATCAAATTGAATAAAACCTTTCGATTTGATTATACGTGATTTATATGGATAAATATCAAATAATAGTACCAGCAACTTTAAAAGATTTAGATATTGTTTATAGTATTTGCAAGAATACTATTGAAAAAATGTATCCTTCCTATTATCCAAAGGGTGCAGTTGATTTCTTTTTAGCATATCACTCAAAAGATAAAATAAAAGATGATATTCTAAAAGGCTATGTTTATATTTATAAATTTCAAGGTGTAGTTTATGGAACAATAAGCTTTTTTGATAACCATATTTATAGATTCTTTGTTGAACCTAATAATCAACATAATGGTTATGGAAGAAAACTAATAGAATATGCTGAATGGATGATCTTTAAAAAATATGATTCTATTATTTTAGATGCGAGCTTTCCATCTAAAAACTTATATCTAAAAAATGGATATAAAGAAATTGAATACAATAAAGTAGAAACATCTAATGGAGATTATTTATGTTTTGATGTTATGAAGAAGGAGAAATTGCAATAATTTCTCTTTTTTATCATAAAAAATAATTAATATTACATATTAACTATTTAATTTATTTGTGCTATAATATAATGTAAACTCGTTTCGAAGTAGGTGAGCTTATGAAATTAAATGAAAGAGGAATGTTAATAGTACTTTCAGGTCCATCTGGAGTTGGTAAAGGAACTGTTAGACGTGCTTTATTTGAAAAGCGTGGTAATAAATTAGATTACTCTGTATCTATGACTACACGTCCTATGCGTCCTGGTGAAAAGGAAGGCGTTGATTATTACTTTGTTACTAAAGAAGAATTTGAAAAAAGAATTAAAGAAAACAAATTCTTAGAGTATGCATCATTTATTGGTAATTATTATGGAACACCACTTGATAAGATTGAAGAAAAGATTGCTCAAGGTAAAGAGGTAGTTCTTGAAATTGAAGTAAATGGAGCTCTACAAGTAAAAGAAAAAGTAAAAGATGCTGTTATGATTTTCTTAGTACCGCCTTCAAAGGAAGATCTATTCAAGAGATTAAGAAGTAGAGGTACTGAACCAGAAGATGTTATTGAAAAAAGAGTAAAGAAAGCATCTGATGAATTCAAGATGGCTTATTACTACGATTACATCGTTGTTAATGATGATGTAGATAATGCCGCAGATAGAATAATGGCAATTATTAGAGCTGAACATGCAAAAACAATGCGTTCAATCTATAAATATAAAAAGTTAATGGAGGAAGATTAATATGAAACAAACAGAATACGATGGCATGCGTTATCCATCAATTGATGATTTACTAGAAAAGGTTGATTCTAAATATAAACTTGCATACATTGCTGCACTACGTGCTAAGCAAATCGAGCAAGATCCAAGCTTCGATGATCCTGACTGCAAGTGCGTTAAGCCAGTTGGTCAAGCTCTAGAAGAAATTTTAAACGATAAGGTTTCATTAGAATTTGAAAAAGTGGGCTACTAGACCACTTTTTTTTGCTATTTTTATGAAAAGACCAGAATACATAAAAAAAGGATCAACCATAGGAATAATTGCTCCTTCATTAGGACTATTTGATGAAAAACATTTAAATAAATATAAAAAAGCTAAAGAATTCTTTATTAGCAATGGTTATAAAGTAGTAGAAGCTAAATCTATATATAGTGAAAACCTATTAAATGATACAGTAGCTAGCATACGAGCAAAAGATTTTATGGATATGTATTTAGATGATTCTATAGATATCTTGCTTTCTGTATGTGGTGGAGAATTATTATTAGAATTATTAGAATGTATTGATTTTGAAAAGCTTAAGAATGCTAAACCTAAATACATTTTAGGCTATTCTGATAATACTAATCTAACACTTTTACTTACTACATTTTGTGGAATAGAAACTATTTATGGTATTAATGCCACAGCCTTTTCTAATCATAATTTAAAGTATGTAGATGATACTTTTAAATTTATTAATGGAGAAAAGTTAGAATTTGATTCATACGATTTATATGAAGATGAAAATGAAGAATTCACTAAAGAAGTAGAGTATATAGGCAGCTGTGATATGAAAGGCTTAATGCTAGGTGGATGTTTAGAAGTACTTAAAAACTTATGTGGCACTAAATATGATAATGTTAGTGAGTTCACTAAAACCAATAAAGATATCATATTTTATTTTGATGTCTGTGAACTAAAGCCAATGCAAGTATATCAAACATTATGGCAATTTAAAAATGCTAATTGGTTTAATAATGTTAAAGGTTTTTTGTTTGGTAGAACATTTAATAATTATGGTTTTTTTAGCTATGAAGAAGCTATTCATAGAGCACTAGATTCTATAACTGATAATATCATAATAAACGCTGATTTAGGCCATATTCACCCTATTATGCCATATATAAATGGTAGAATTTGTCATATAAAAGTTAAGGATGGTAAAGCTAAATTCATTTATGAATGATATCATTAAAAATAAATTAAAATTACTACCTGAAAAACCAGGCTGTTACCTAATGAAAAATGATAGTGGAACTATTATTTATGTAGGTAAAGCTAAGATTCTTAAAAATAGAGTTAAAAGCTATTTTACAGGTAGCCATAATGCTAAAACAACACTACTAGTTAGTGAAATATGTGATTTTGAATTCATAATGACAAATTCTAATTTGGAGGCTTATTTATTAGAAATAAATTTAATAAAGAAGCATAGACCAAAATATAATATTGATTTAATGGATGATAAAACTTATCCATATATCTTACTTACTAAAGAGGATAATCCTAGATTATTAGTAGTAAGAAATACCAAAATAAAAGGTGAATTATTTGGACCATATCCAAATGTAAAGGGAGCTAGAGATACAGTAGATGTATTAAATAGCTTATTCCCTTTTAGAAAGTGTAATAAAATAGGTAAAAAGGAATGTTTATATTATCATATAAATAATTGTTTAGCACCATGTATAAATAGTGTTAATAAAGAAGAATATGATGATTATATAAAAAAAACAAGAAGCTTTTTAAAAGGTGATACATCATTTGTTTTAAGTGAATTAAAAACAAAGATGGATAATTATTCTAAAAATCTTGAATTTGAAAAAGCTTTAGAATGTAAGAACTTAATTAATGGTATCATTGAAACAACTGAACGTCAAAAAATAAGTATCAATGATAACGTGGATAGAGATGTCTTTAATTATTATAATGATGATAAAAATATTTGTATTTATACTTTATTTATGAGAAGTGGTAGAATAGTTCAAAACGATTGTATCGTTTTAGAATTAATTGATGATCCAATAGAAATGTTTATTAACTACATCATAGAATTCTATGATAAATCACTTAAGGTTAAAGAAATATTCTTACCATTTGAGGATGAAGATTTAGAAGAACTACTTGATTTAAAGATTGTTGTTCCTAAAATAGGTGATAAAAAGCAAATATTAGATATGGCTTATGATAATGCGAAAAATACCTTACTTACAAAAGATGAGTTATATAAGTCTAAGCTAGAAAAATCCGTTAATGCGCTAAATGAGCTTGCGATACTCTTAAATATTAATTATCCAAGACGTATTGAAATGTTTGATAATTCTAATACTTTTGGAAGCTATGCTGTTAGTGGTATGGTTGTATATATTGATGGAAAAAAAGAACCATCTGAATATAGAAAATATAAAGTAGAATTAGAAGGAATTGATGATTATAATACAACTAGAGAAATAATTTATAGAAGGTATTATAGAGTACTAATGGAAGATTTAGAACGCCCTAATCTAATTATCATGGATGGAGGAAAAGGACATCTTGATGCGGTTTTATCTATTTTAAATGATTTAAATCTAGATATTCCTGCGATAGGTTTGAAGAAGAATAGACATCATAAAACAGATAAGATTATTTATAATGATAAGGAATATCCTATTAGTGGTGCTTTGTATCAACTTTTAAGTAATATGCAAGAAGAGGTACACCGCTTTGCGATTACTTATCATAAGTCTATTAGAGATAAAGGAATGTTTCAATCTAAGCTTGATAATATTAAAGGCTTAGGCCCTAAATCTATAAGTAGATTAATTGAAGAATTTAAAACAATAGAAAACATTAAAAATGCAAGTATAGAAGATTTTGATAAAATAGGTTTAAAAAAGTTTTATAATGATGTAATGGATGCTTTAAAAAATAAATAATTGTGTTAAAATATTAAATGGTGGTTTTATGAGAGTAATTGGTTTAGTTCATAGTATTGATGTTGATAATAGATTACTTACTATGAAAAACAAAAACAAAATTGAATACTACTATATGCAAAATGGATTAATTAAGAAGTTCCAAAGATACTTATCAAATAAAGTATTTATTGAATTTGAATGTAGTAATGATAGTCAAATAGTTAATCATGTGAGTGCAAGAAAAATAAATTTCTTTATTAAGATATTTAAAAACACTCCTCATAATAGACAAATATATTATGATTTATCTGTCATAAGAAGTGGTGTAAAGGATTTGTTATCTAATCAAGAAAATATAATTTTTTTGGATTTAGAAATGACTATGCAATCATTTGATTCACCTAAAGACTTTAAATCTGAAGTTATTCAAGCAGGTTTCTTAATTACTGATAAATTTGGTAATGATTTAGAAAGAAAGAACTATTACATAAAACCAACATTATTCCCTAAATTAAATAAAAGAACATTAAAGTTTTTAAGCTTAAATGAAGAAGATATAGAAAATGGTATAACTTTTACGGAGTTCTATAATGAATTTAAAGAAATACTAATTAAGTATAACAATCCATCAATTGTTGTATGGGGTAAAAATGATATATTAGCTTTAAAGATCTGTTATGAGATTAACAACCTAGAAGCATTAACACCTAATTTTATTAATCTACTTCAAGTACATAAAAACTATTATAATTTAAAAAATGATTTAGGCTTATTTGATGCTTATAAGCAATATACAGGAGAAAACCTAAACCAAGAGCATGATGCACTAGAAGATGCATTTATGACAAAGAATGTATTCTTCGAGTTTAAAAAAGAAACAGTTAAATAAAAATAAAACGGCTAAAATTAGCCGTTTTTTATTATACTAGCATTGTGATAGCAATTATTAATGGTTTTCTACTAGTCTTATCTTCGATAAGCTTAGCTACATTAGTAATAATCGCATTTTTTATTTGTAATTGATTAATTCCATTTTGTTTATCAAGCTCAGCTTGTGCTGTATAATAAGCACTATTAGCGATTTGTTTTGTTAAATCTTCACTAGATTTCATATAAACAAATCCTCTAGATATAATAGTTGGTTCCATCATGATTTCTTTTGTTCTTTCATTAATTGTTAGAACAATAGATACCATACCATCTTCAGATAATATTCTACGTTCTTTAATGATAGCACTATTTAAATCACCAACAAAAGAACCATCTATATAAGTTAAACCTGAATGAACATTACCAGCTATTCTTGCTCCATCTTCAGAGAAAGCAACAACAGTACCATTATCAATTACAAAAGCATTATCAGGTCTAAGACCACATTCAATAGCAATACCCATATGAGCTACAAGCATTCTATATTCTCCATGAATAGGAATAAAATATTCTGGTTTAACAAGTGATTGCATTAATCTTAATTCTCCACTAGCAGCATGGCCTGAAGTGTGAACGTCTGTTAATGGTGAATTAGTAATTACATTAACACCTTTTCTAAATAACATATTAATTGTTTTATTAACACCAGCATTATTTCCTGGAATTGGACTTGAAGAGAATATTACCGTATCACCTGGTTGTGTTTTAATGTATTTATGTGTACCATTAGCAATTCTTGATAAAGCAGCTAGTGGTTCACCTTGAGAACCAGTACATAAAATAGTAATTTGTTCAGGTGGATACATTGGAATTTGATCTGCGGTAATAAAAGTATCTTTTTTAGCTTTTATTAAACCAGCATTTTGACCTATTTCAATAGTCTTTTCCATAGATCTACCAAATACTGCAACATGACGTTTAAATGATATAGAAATATCAATTATTTGTTGCACACGATATAAGTTAGATGCGAATGTCGCAATTAGTGCACGACCTTCGATATGATCAAAGATATCTCTAAGTGATGAATATACTTTCTTTTCACTTATAGTAAAGCCATCAACAAGCGCATTAGTTGAATCAGCTAGTAAGCATAAAGTGCCACTATCAGCGATTTTTGTTAGCTTATCATATTCAGTTGCGGGTCCTAGTGGTGTAAAGTCAAACTTGAAGTCTCCAGAATGAATTATATTACCATAAGGAGTAGTAAAGCATATTGCGAATGCATCAGGAATAGAGTGAGTCATTCTTACAAATGAAACAGTTATTCCATTAAATTTAAATTTATGATTACTCTTATACTCAATGATGTTTGGTTTATCTAAAGCTATTTCGCTTAATTTATCTTGAATTAATTCAACCGCAACACCTGAAGCATAAATCTTTTTGATATTTACTTGTTGTAATAAGTAAGGTATACCACCTATATGGTCTTCATGACCATGGGTAATGAATAGACCAACTATTTTATTTTCATTTTCTTTTAGATGGGTAAAATCAGGAACTATCGCATCTATACCAAGTAGTCTTTCATCAGGAAAAAGAAGCCCACAATCGACAATAAAGATTTGTTCTAGGTATTCTATACAGTACATATTTTTACCAATTTCACCTAGTCCACCTAGGGCGTAAATACCTACTTCATTATCTTTTAAATAATTAGACATAGAAAAAAACTCCTTTCAAAAAAAGTATAATTTAGAACCTATATTATTAGTTATCGGTTTTCTTTTCATATATTATATAATAATAGGTTTAAAAAGAAAAGCACTTATAAAAAGATAACGTTTTTATTTCTAAAAAGAAAAATATTATTTACATATTTATATTATTTTGTTATAATGATATTGCATAATAGTGTTAGCATGAGTGAGTTAAAGTTCTCACTCATTTTAATTGTAAGGGGTGATTAAGTGGAAAATGTTAAAAAAATATTACTACCATACTTAGAAGAAAAGAAATATAAACTTTACGAAATGCAATTTGTAAATGAGTTTGGAGAAAAGATTTTAAGAATCGTTATCGATAAAATCGATGGTGGTATAACTAGTGATGAGCTTGCCGAAGTTAATGAGTATTTATCTGAAAGAATCGATGATAATATTTCTGAGGAACCATATATGCTTGAAGTATCAAGTAGAGGTGCTGAAAGAGAATTTGAATTTGATGAATTAGATAAAATGATTGATAAATATGTAATGATTAAAACAGATAAAGAAAACTTTGGTTATATAAGAGAAATAAATGATGATGAAATCATCTTAGAAATGAACATAAAAGGTGCAATAAGAAAAAGATCAATAAAGAAAAACGAGATAGTAAAAATGCGCTTAAGCGTTAAATTTTAGGAGGATATTATGATTAGTAAAGAGTTTTTCGAAAACGTTGAATTAATGGCAAATGAAAGAGGTATTACTGTTGAACAAGCCTTAGATGCTGTTAGAGAGGGATTAATTAAGGCTTATAGAAAAGCAAATGGTAATGCTTCAGCTAGAGTTGAATTTAAACCTGAAAAGAATGAAATATTAATGTATTCACAACACTTAGTAGTTGAAGAAATTGACCCAACACTAGAAGTTGGACAAATTTTACTAAAGGATGCTAAAGCTATTTCTAATAGATATAAATTAGGTGATACTGTAGAACAAAAGATTGATCCAAAGAAAGAATTTGGTAGAATGGCTGTATCTACTGGTAAGCAAACATTCAATCAAAGTATTAGAAATGCTGAAAGAGAAAATATCAGTGAATACTTTAAAAAGTGTGAAAATGAAATGATAGATGCTACTGTTATTAGACTTGATGAAAAAGGAGCTACTTTATCACTAGCTAATAACTATACAACTTTACTTCCTAGACGTGAAATATTAGCTAACGATAATTTCACAGTAGGTGAAAAGATTAAAGTATACTTAGTATCTGTTGAAGATGCACCTAAAGGACCAAAAATTATTGTTTCTAGAAGCGATAAGAACTTAGTAATCAGATTAATGGAACAATCTATTCCTGAAATCCAAGATGGTACTATTGAAATTATGGGTATCGCTAGAGATGCTGGAGATAGAAGTAAGGTTGCTATTTGCTCAACTGATCCAAATGTTGATGCTATCGGTTCATGTGTTGGTGAAAAGGGTAGTAGAATTAATAGTATCGTTTCAGCCTTAAATGGTGAAAAGATTGACTTATACAAATATAGCAATACTCCAGAAGAATTAATTGCTAACTCACTTCAACCAGCCGAAGTTATCGCTGTAATTGATGTTGATCCAAAGGCTAAGACAAGCTTAGCTATCGTTCCAGATGATCAATTAAGCTTAGCTATCGGTAAAGCTGGTCAAAATGTTAGACTTGCTGTTCAATCATGTGGTTGGAAAATTGATATTAAATCAGAAAGTGATGCAAAAGCTGAGGGACGCTCATTTTAATTAAAAAGGAGGAATTTAGATGAAGGTTAAAAAAATTCCTATGAGAACCTGTGTAGTAACAAAAGAACAATGCGCTAAAAAAGAATTAATTAGAGTAGTTAGAAATAACGAAGGTGTTGTTAGTGTAGATACAACAGGTAAGGCACCAGGTAGAGGTGCATACTTAAAGCTTGATAAAGAAGTAATTTTAAAAGCAAAGAAAACTAAAGCATTAGATAATAAATTAGAAGTAACAGTACCTGATGAAATATATGAGGAGCTATTAAGTTTAATTAATGGATAAAACTCTTCAATTATTAAGTTTAGTTAGAAAAGCTAATAAACTTATAACAGGTGAAGAATTTGTTACTGATGCTGTAAGAAAAAATAAAGTATTTTTAGTATTCCTTGCATCTGATGCAGGAGTTAATACAACAAAAAAAATAACTGATAAAACAAAGTTTTATAAAATTCCTTTAATCAATACTTATACATCAGAAGAGTTAAGTAGTGCAATAGGTAAAAAGAGAATGGTTATTGGAATAACAGATTTAGGTTTTGCCACAAGTATAAAAAAAGGGTGTGATAGTTATGGCAAAGAAACTCAAGAACAAAGATGAAAGAACTAGTAATATCCCTGTAGCTAAAAAAGAAGAAAAAACAGGAGATAAAATAGTAATCTATAAGAAAGATATGACTGTTGGTGATTTTGCTAAAGAAATGAAGGCAAGCTTATCAGAAGTTATTAAAAAGCTTATGATGGCTGGTATCATGGCATCAGTTAATCAAGTAGTAGATAGAGAAACTTATGAACTAGTTGCCTTAGACTTTGGTTATGAATTACAAGATGAAGTAGTAACTGATGCTACTCGTTTTGATGAAATCAAGGTTGAAGATAAGGATGAAGAACTAGTTAAAAGACCTCCAGTAGTTACTATCATGGGTCACGTTGACCATGGTAAAACTACTTTACTAGATACTATTAGACATACAAGAGTAACTGATGGAGAAGCTGGTGGAATCACTCAAAGAATTGGTGCTTACCAAGTTAAAAGAAATGATGAATATATTACATTTATCGATACTCCAGGACATGAAGCATTCACAGAAATGCGTGCTAGAGGTGCTAAAGTAACTGATATTACTGTACTTGTAGTTGCCGCTGATGATGGTGTAATGCCTCAAACTGAAGAAGCAATCGTCCATGCTCAAGCAGCAAATGTACCTATTATTGTTGCCGTTAATAAGATGGATAAGCCAGGAGCTAATCCTGATAAGGTTATGCAAGGCTTAACTAAATTTAATCTTGTTCCTGAAGAATGGGGTGGAGATACTATATTTGTTAAAGTATCAGCCTTAAAAGGAACGGGCTTAGATGAACTTTTAGATATGATTCAATTAACTGCAGATATGCAAAACTTAAGAGCAAATCCAAAGAGACTTGCTACAGGTACAGTTATTGAAGCAAGACTAGATAAATCACAAGGACCTACAGCTTCAGTAATCGTTGAAAATGGTACACTAAAAAATGGTGATAATATTGCTATTGGTAATACTTGGGGTAAGATTAGAACTATGACTGATGATTTAGGTAGAAAGCGTGATGTTGCTCTACCATCTACTCCAGTAGAAATCACAGGCTTAGAAGAAGTTCCTCAAGCTGGTGATAAGTTCATGGTAGTTTATTCAATTGATGAAGCTAGAAAAATAAGTGAAGCAAGAACTACAAGAACTATTGAAGCTAAGGATAAGAAAACAAGAATTACAACACTAGATGATATCAATAAAGCTTATAAAGATGGTGAAGCTAAAGAATTAAACTTAATTGTTAAAGGTGATACTCAAGGATCAGTTGAAGCAATTAGACAATCTTTAGGAAAATTAGATGTAGATGGAATTAAGGTAAATATCATTAGAGCAAGTGTTGGTGCTATTACTGATACTGATGTAACACTTGCTGATGCATCTAATGCTATTATCATTGGCTTTAATGTAAGACCATCATCATTAGTTAGAGAATCTGCTAAAAATGCAGGTGTTGAAATTAGATTATATAATATCATCTATAAATTATTAGAAGAAATTGAAGATGCCTTAAAGGGTATGCTTGATCCTGAATACGAAGAAGTAGTTACTGGTAGTGCTGAGGTTAGAACTTTATTCAAGGTTTCTAAGATTGGTACTATAGCTGGATGCTATGTAACTGATGGTGTTATTCAAAAGGATTCACTAGTTAGAATTATTAGAGAAGGTATAGTTGTATACGAAGGCAAAATGGCTTCATTAAAGCGTTTCAAGGATGATGCTAAAGAAGTTAAGCAAGGATTTGAATGTGGTATAACTATTGAAAACTATAATGATATTAAAGAAGGAGATATCTTTGAAGCATCAATTTCTAAATTAAAGGAGAGATAATATGAGTATTACTATTGAAAGACTACAATCTCAAATTTTAAGAGAACTATCAATTCTTCTTCAAAGAGAAATCAAAAACACAAAAATTGGTTATGTAACAATAACTGAGGTTAGACTTACTAATGATTTATCATATGCTTATGTTTATTACACAGTATTAGGCAATAAAGAAAGAATAGAAGTAACTCAAGAAGCTTTAGAAAAATCAGAAGGCTTTATCAAAAGCGAAATTGCTAAGAAAGTAAAGATGAGAAAGATTCCTGAATATATCTTTAAATATGATGATTCATTAGATAGAGGAAAGAGAATTGATGAATTACTAACTGAAATAAAAGTTGAAAAGAAATAATTATAAGGCATAGTTTAACACTATGCCTATATTTTTTATAAAAAATATATTTACTATTTTTTTAAAAAGATTATAATATTAAATGAAAAGGAGATGTAATTAAAAATGTTAAAAAAATGTTTAGCTGAATTTATTGGTACATTTGTACTAGTATTCTGCGCATGTGGCGTTGCAGCTTACACTCATGGTGATCCAGTTGCTACTTCACTTGCATTCGGTCTAGTAATCGTTGCTATGGCTTATACAATTGGTAGAATTTCTGGATGCCATATTAATCCTGCTGTATCAATTGCTTTCTTAATTAAGAAAAAACTTACAGTAAAAGAATTCTTACTTTATGTATGTGCACAAGTTCTTGGTGGATTCGTTGGTGCTCTATTAATCTTTGGAATCTTCAAGATGAACACAGGTTCAGTTGCTGGTTTAGGAGATGCTAGTAACTATACACTTACAGGAGAATTAAAAGCAGGTCCAATATTTGCTGCTATTATCGCAGAAGTAGTACTTACTTGTATCTTCGTATTTGTTATTCTACATGTTACTGATGAAAAAAGTGAAAAAGTAAGTGGTAAACTTGCTGGTCTAATTATTGGATTTACATTAGTATTAGTTCACTTAATCGGTATTGGCTTAACTGGTACATCAGTAAACCCTGCTAGAAGCTTAGCAACAGCAATTACTTCAGCAATCTATTTTGATTCAACTGAAGCTTTAAAGCAAGTTTGGATTTTCATCTTAGCACCTCTTGCTGGTGGAGTTCTTGCTGCTATTCTTCATACTTTACTTACTAAAGGTAATGATGAAGAAACTAAAGATGAACAATAATTAACATTTACACAATAAAACGGCTCATTCAGCCGTTTTTTGTTTTCTTTAAAATTAATTAATTTTATAGTATAATATTAATAAGGAGGTGTTTTTATGAAGAAAATTGAACTACACCTACATTTAGATGGATCAGTTAGAATTAGTACTGCTAGTGAATTATTAGGTATAGATATAGAGACAGCTACTAATAAAATGAGAGGAAAGAATTTAAAATCTTTAGATGAATATTTAACTAGATTTGATCTACCTATAGAAGTAATGCAATCATATGACAATTTAAAAAGAGTAGCTTATGAATTAGCTTTAGATTTAATAGATGATGAAGTAATTTATGCTGAGGTTAGATTTGCTCCTATATTTCATACAAAAGTCCTTAATCTAGAAGAAGTATGTAAGGCAGTACTTGATGGTTTTGATTTAGTTAAAGATAAAATCAAAATAAACCTTATTTTATGTATGATGAGACACCTTCCATTTAGTGAAAACAAAAAAATAATTGACTTATATTTAAAACATATAGATTCTAGAATAGTAGGATTAGATTTGGCAGGCTCTGAATCTATGTTTCCTAATAGTTTATTTATTCAATTATTTGATATTATTAAACATGAAAAAATACCTTTTACTATCCACACAGGAGAGGTTAATAATTTAGATAATATAAAAGTGGCTCTTGATTATAGCTTTAAAAGAATAGGCCATGGAATTAATATAATTAATGATAATTCTTTAATTAGTGAAGCTAAAGAAAGAGATGTATTACTTGAAATATGCCCTACATCAAATATTGATACATTTAACTGTGATAGCTATATAAATCACCCTATTAGAAAGCTTTATGATTTAGGATTAAATATATCAATTAACACTGATGATAGAACAGTTTCTAATATAACTTTAAACGAAGAATATGGCTTACTTAAAACATATTTTAATTTTAGTGATGATGAATTAACAAAAATTAATATTAATGCGATGAAGCACTCATTTGCGGATGATTCTACTAAAGAAGAAATTATTAGATTACTTAAGTAATTTAATTATTTCTTTTTTTTGTTTTGAATTATAAAATAATTCATTAATATGTGTTATAATTATTATTGGTGATGATATGAACGCTTTAGTAATTGTAGATGTACCGGCTAAACAAGTTAATAAACCATATACATATATAGTTCCTAAAGAGTTAGAAGCTATTATTGAAAGAGGATGTAGAGTCTTAGTACCTTTTGGTGTTAGAACTATATTAGGCTTTGTTGTTGATTTGATTGATGAAAAGGGTAATGATGATTTAAAAGAAATAGATACCTTACTTGATCTAGTTCCTGTATTAAGTGGTGAAATGCTTGAATTATCAAAGAAGATTGCTCTTGAAACTTCATCATTTTTAATTACGGTTTTAAAAACAATGATTCCTAATTCCTTATCAGTAAAATATAAGAAAACATTAAAGAAAATTAATGATATTGAAACATCATATATTGCTAAATATTTTAATAGTGATGAAATAGATTATGATGATATAGATAAAGCTGATTTTAATTACCTAAAATATGAAATTAAAAAGAAAAATATTGAAGTAATTTATAACTGTGAAAGAAAAGATAAAATTAAAGAAGAAGCTTATGTAAAAATAGTTAAATATGACTTTTTAAAAGAAGAAAAGCAAAAAGAAATATTAGACTTTTTATTAAAGAGACAAGAAGTAAAAAAAAGCGAGCTAAATGACTTTTCAGCATCTAGCTTAAAGACACTTGAAAAGAATGGATTTGTTGAAATATACTATAAAGAAGTATATAGAGAAACAAAAGATATAATAGGTGAGCAAAAGGTTGTTGAAAGTCTAAATGATGAACAAAATAGTGTATATGAATCTGTTGATTTATATGATAATAAGACATACCTATTATATGGTGTTACTGGTAGTGGCAAAACAGAAGTTTATATTAAACTAATACTAGATGTACTAGATATGGGTAAGAGTGCTATATTCTTAGTTCCTGAAATATCTTTAACACCTCAAATGGCTTCTCGTGTAAAAGCTAGAATTAAAGATTGTGCCATCTTCCATAGCGCTATGTCTGATGGAGAGCGTTATGATGAATGGAGAAAAATATATAGAGGTGAAGTAAGGGTTGTTGTTGGAGCTAGAAGTGCCATATTTTCTCCACTAAAAAATATTGGTTTAATTATTATTGATGAAGAGCATGAACAATCTTATAAACAAGATACTAATCCTAGATATAATGCGAAAAATGTTGCTAGAATGAGAGCGGATTATCATAATTGTCCATTAGTTCTAGGTAGTGCAACTCCATCAGTTGATTCCTATTATAAAGCAATGAATAAGGAATATGTATTATTAAAGCTTCCTCATAGAGCAAATAATTCAGTTTTACCTAATATGCATATTATTAATATGAGTGAACAATTATCATTTGGAAATAAAACAATGTTTTCAAATACTCTTCATAATTTAATAAGTGATAGATTAGAAAAGAAAGAACAAGTAATGTTACTAATAAATAAAAGAGGTTATTCTAGCTTTGTTATGTGTAGAAGCTGTGGGGATGCTATTAAGTGTCCTAATTGTGATGTTACTATGACTTATCATAAATATAGAGATGAGCTTGTATGCCACTATTGTGGTGAAAGAAAGCCTAAACCTGAAGTTTGTCCAACATGTGGTAGTAGTGCCATTAAGGATGTTGGCTTAGGTAGTGAACAGGTTGAAGAGGCTGTAAAAAAAATATTTAAGTGTGATGTTATTAGAATGGATTCTGATACTACAGCTAATAAAGGTAGTCATGCAAGATTAATAAAAGATTTTATGGATCAAAAAGCTAGTGTATTAGTTGGTACACAAATGATTTCTAAAGGCTTAGATTTTTCTAATGTTACTCTTGTAGGTATATTACTAGCTGATATCACTTTAAAAATGCCTGATTATAGAAATAGCGAAAGAACCTATGATTTAATCATGCAAGTGGCTGGGCGTGCTGGTAGAAGAAATATTAAAGGTGATGTAGTAGTTCAAAGCTATAATACAAATCACTATGCTATAGAATCAACTAAATACAACAATTATGATGTATTCTATAAAAAAGAAATTGAAATGAGAATGAATTCTAATCTTCCACCATTTGTACATTTAACACAAATAGTAATAGAGGATGTTGATTATAAGGCCGCATATAGTAGAGGTAATCAAATTAAAAATAGAATTAGAACACTATTACCTAATGCGGTTATAATGGGCCCTGCAAGTGCTAATATTGCTAGGGTTAAAAATAAATTTAGAGTTCAAATAACAATTAAAAATAAAGATAATAACTATGCTTTATTTAAAATATTAGAAGAAAACCAAGATATCAATATTTATATTGATCATGATCCAATTCTTATTTAGGAGGTAATAATATGCGTATAGTATTTATGGGTACTCCAAGCTTTGCTGTACCAATCTTAGAAGCATTAATTAAAGAATTTGAAGTGGTATTAGTCGTAACTCAACCTGATAAAGAAGTAGGTAGAAAGAAAATACTAACACCATCTCCAGTTAAAGAAGTTGCACTAAATAATAATATTGAAGTATTTCAACCAACTAAAATAAAAGAAGACTATCAAAAAATACTTGATAGTAATCCTGATATTATTATTACAGCTGCTTATGGACAAATCATTCCTAAAATTATTCTTGATTATCCAAAATATAAGTGTGTTAATGTTCATGCATCCTTACTACCTAAATATAGAGGTGGAGCACCAATTCACTGGGCAATTATTAATGGTGATGAATATGCTGGTGTAACTATTATGTATATGGCAGAAAAGATGGATGCTGGTGATATCATAAGTCAAGATAAATTATTAATAGGAGAAGATGATACAACTACATTAACTAATAGATTAAGTCTATTAGGTAGAGACCTTTTGCTTAAAACACTACCTAATATAGTTAGTGGAAATATTAATCCTATTAAACAAAATGAAAAAGAAGTAAGCTTTGCTTATAATATAAGTAAAGAAGATGAAAAAATAAACTTAAACAATACATGTAAAATGGTGTATAATCAAATTAGAGGATTATCAACTACACCTGGTGGTTATTTAATCTATAACGATAAGAAGGTTAAAGTATATTCATCTACATTTATAGAAAAAGAAATAGATGGAGAAATAGGTGAAATAGTTGAATCTAATAAAAAGCTTGGTATAAAAGTAAAAAATGGCGTAATTTACCCATTAACTATACAACTAGAAGGTAAAAATAAAATGTCTATTAAAGACTTTTATAATGGTATGCCTAATTATTTTAAGGTAGGAGAAATAGTAAAATAATTTGGAGGTGAGACAATGGATGTTGATAAAATTATAAACGACTTTGAGCAAAAGAAAGATACAATGTTCACTCAAAAAATTGAATCCTATGTCGACAAATTAGAAAAACTAAAAGAAAAAATTATTGATTATGATTCTAAATATGATTTAAAGCTTGATATCAAGAAGCTTAAGGAAAATATTGAAGTTTTTGTTTATCATTGTGCCTTATACATAAAAACGTATGATTCGCTTTCTGATGAAGAACAAACATCAATTTTTGAAGACCTAAAAGAAACCTATACTTATTTTGTTGAGTTTTATAATTCTATTGCTGATACAGTAAATAAAATTATAGATGATAGAAAAAAGAAAAAAGAATATGAAGAAAAAATTGATCAACATGCATCTGCAGCAATAATTGACTATGTTGTTGGTTTTATTGGCATTGTAATAGGAGCTATAATGCTTATTTCAGGCCTATATAGTGGAGAATCTCTACTTGGATTAACTATCTTTGGAGGTATATTAGCAGTTGTTGGAATTATCTTCATAGTAGTAGGCGCCAACAATGGTAGCGCAGCATCTGAATTAAGAAGAAGACAATATTTGGAATCTTTAGATGATAAGCAGTTTAAAATTGAACAACAAATTCTTAAAGAAAAAAGTGATGCTGCTAATGCTTCGTTATTAGCATTAATTGCACTTGGAATTTGGAATAAATAATTTGTTTAGAATTATCTAAGTATTTTTGGAGGAAGAAAATGAAGAAGCTATTTGTTAAATTGTTTTCCAAACTTAATAATATGCTTTCATTTGAAAAAGGTATTGATATTACAGATGACTATCAAGTACTTAAAAGAAAGAATATAGTTATCAAAAACATTATATTCTTTTCAAACATTACTTATACCTTGATATTATTCTTAATTTCTTTAATCGCAAGTGGAACTTCTAACTGGGTATTAACTATTATTTTTGTCCCTGTTACATTTGGATTAAACAGAACCTTATCAAAACTAATAAACGATCAAACAAATGAAAAGATTAAACAACAAATAGCTATGTACATTGCGGCATTCTATATGATATTATCATCTGTTTTAATCTACTTTAAACTTAAAACACAGATGAATGTTGATGGTATGGAATACTTAGGCATTGGTGAAGCTGGTTATATTCTAATCTACTATTCATTACTTGTTGTTTCCTTGTATCAAGATAAGAAGATGCTTATGAGTATATCTAGATGGATGTTAGTTATTATAACAATCATTCATTTTACAATTACTTATAGTATTGTTAATGCAGAATATGCAACAAGCTTAATAGAGTTCTTAAAGACATTCTTTACTACTAAAGAATTCTTGGATATCCTTTTAAGAACGCTATTTTTGATACTTTATATGGTCGTATTAATTACTAATGTTGGTATTGCTCAATATGCTTATTTAGAAAGAAAGAATGAAGCGGTTAAGCGTCAAGGAGTACAAACAGATTATAGTGATGTTGTTAATGATTTATTTAGTGTTATTTTAGGCATGAGAATAGTATCTGGTAATGATAGAGACCATATAAATCTAATATCTAAAATGGCTAAGAATTTAGGAACTACACTTAGACTTTCAAATAATGACTTAGAAGAATTAAATAAATATGTATCAATACATATTGAAGAGAGAAAGAACTTAGTTGTTGTTAAAAAAGAGAATATGAGTGAAGAAGATTATAATGAGGTTAGACGTAGAAGTGAAATAGGAGCAAGAGTTGCTAAAAGATTACAGCTAGAACAAAAGTGTGAAGATATTATTAGAACACATATTGAAGGAGCTCCAACTAAATCATTTAAAAATGAAATGAATAATATGTTAATGGATATGGAAAATCAAATAGTTTTAATTTGTGATTGCTATATCACTATGAGAGAAGCTAAAAGCTATAAGCGTCCATATTCACATAAATTAACTATTGATTTTATGAATCATGAATTAATGGATTATTTTGATGAAGAAGTATTTGATAAATTCATGAAAAATAGTGATAGCTTTGAAGAATTATATAATAGTTCATTCTAGTTTATTATTAGCAAGGTTCATACCTTGCTTTTTACTTATATGAATACATTTTTATATAAAATATAATTTATATTTGACAAACATAGTATTTTGGTGTATTCTATATAAGAACTTAATAAAAATCTTATTAAGAACCGTGGAGAATAGCTAATCTGTGAAGCGGTAGCAACCTTTTAAGTTAGGTGCTTTTAGCGAGGGATATTATATCTAGCAATGAGACTAATTAAGACCTTTTGCTAGAAGGTCTTTTATTTTTGAAAAGGAGTGATATTATGGAGTTTAGACCAAGAGGAGTTTGTGCTAGTAAAATAAGCTTTGATATAGTTGATGGCAAAATGCATAATGTAAGTTTTGTTGGTGGCTGCAATGGTAATTTAAAAGCTATTTCTAAATTAGTTGAAGGAATGGAAGCAAGTAAAGTAATTGAAATACTAAAAGGAAATACTTGTGGATATAAGAACACATCATGTGCTGATCAACTAGCAATCGCAATAGAGGAGGCGTTAAAATAATGAGACATTTATTTACATCAGAAAGTGTAACTGAAGGACATCCTGATAAGATCTGTGATCAAATTAGTGATGCTATATTAGATAAGATTTTAAGTTATGATAAGTTCGCAAGAGTAGCTGTTGAAACAGTAGCTACTACAGGTATTGTTTTTGTTTGTGGTGAGGTTACAGCTAAGGATAAATTTATTCCTGATATTGATGAAACTGTTAGAGAGGTAGTTAATGAAATTGGCTACGATAGGGGAAAATATGGGTTTGATGCTGATAACATTGCGGTTATTACAAGTATCCATCCACAATCAAGAGATATAGCTCAAGGTGTAGATAGAGATGGTGCTGGAGATCAAGGTATTATGTTTGGTTATGCAACAAATGAAACACCTGAATATATGCCTCTACCTATTATGCTTGCTCATAAACTAGCAAGACGTTTAACTGAGGTTAGAAAAGAAAAAATCCTACCTTATTTAAGACCAGATGGAAAGACACAAGTAACTGTTGAATATGAGGATGATAAGCCTATTAGAATTGATACTGTATTACTTTCTACTCAACATGCTGATGGAATAACTCAATCAAGAATATTCTTAGATATTAAAAGATTTGTTTTTGATGAAGTTTTACCAAAAGATTTAATTGATGAAAACACTAAGTTTATTGTTAACCCTACAGGAAAGTTTGTTATTGGTGGACCTAAGGGTGATAGTGGTTTAACTGGTAGAAAGATAATTGTTGATACTTATGGTGGAGCAAGCCGCCATGGTGGTGGAGCATTTAGTGGTAAGGATGCTACTAAGGTAGATAGAAGTGCATGTTATGCTGCTAGATACATTGCTAAAAATATAGTAGCTGCTGGTTTAGCTGATAGATGTGAAATACAACTATCATATGCTATTGGTGTAGATAAGCCAGTAAGTATTTATTTAAACACATTCAATACTAATAAAGTTAGTGAAGAATCTATTATTGAATGCATTAAGAAAAACTTCCCATTAACACCTAAATGGATAATAGAACATCTAGATTTAAGAAGACCAATTTATAAGAAGACTGCAGCCTATGGACACTTCGGTAGAGACGAGGTTGAATTCACATGGGAAAATCTAGATATTGTTGATATTTTTAAGAAATTATTATAAAATAATACTGATGGGGGTATTTGTATGGATTTCAAGGAATTAGAACAAGAAAGACTTAAACGATTAGCCGCTTATAAGAAAAGAGGAAAGATTGGTTTAATTGTAATGCTATGTGGTATTGCAGTTGGAGTTGGAGGTTTCTTTCTTTTAAAGGTTAATGAGAATTTCAAGATTATGATTATACTAGGTCTATTAGCTTTAGGCGTAGGAATTGGTATTTTTTCTTCAAAACATGGTATTGCATCTAAATATGCAAGAGAATTTAAAAAGCCAGTTGTTGAAGCACTACTAAAAAAATGGTATGATGTTTACTCATATGATGAGCGTGGAGGAATGCCTTTAGCTGAAATTTATAATTCAGGTCTACTTACTAGAAGAGCTGATAGATGGCATACTGAAGATTTAATTGAAGGTATGTTTAATGGAGTGCAATTTAGAACAAGTGATGTTCATCTTGAAGAAGAGCATACTTATACAGATAGTAAAGGCAACACTCATACAGAATGGATTACATTCTTTAGAGGTAGATGGTATCAATTTTTCTTAAATAGAGATTTTGAAACAATTATCCGTATTAAAGAAAAGAAAAGAATTAAAGAAATGATTACTAGAGGTCTAGAAAAAGTTGAAGTTGAATCAATTGGATTTAATGATAAATTCATGGCTTATGCTATGGATGATCATAAATTCTTCTACATTTTCTCACCAGTAGTAATTGAAAAGATGTTAGAATTAGAAAAAATGCATAGAGGCCAATTTATGTTCTCTCTAGATGGAAATATTGTTAATATTGGTATTAACGACAATAGAGATTATCTAGAATTAAACTTAAAAACAGCTTTAACTGAAGAAAATATTGGTGCTTATGAATCACAAATCAATTTAATGGCCGCAATCATTAAAGAATTTAGATTTGATTCATATAAGTTCCAACAACAAACAGGTACTGAATATGTTAATAATGCTATTCATGTAGATGAAGCTGATATGGCTGAATTTATGGCTCATGATGTAGAATCTAAGATGGAAAACTTAGATAATATCGTTGAAGCTAAGCTAGATGAAATTGATAAAGCTGATAATCCTGATTATGCAGCTGAAGAAATTGATAGAATTGATGAAGAACTTGAAGGAATTGATGAAGGCTTCAATAAAATGTAGGTACATACAGAGAAATCTGTTTATACAATAAAATATTTAAGAAATATAGGAGGAAAAGAATATGATTTATGCAGGTCTTCCAGTGGGAGCTATTATTGCAATTGCTATTGTTGTTTTAGTATTAGTAATAATTATTGGTTTCGTTGCTTGGTATATCAAGACAGGAAACAGATTACTAGGTATGCAAGAAGATTGCGATAACGCAGTATCACAAATCGATGTTTATTTAACAAAGAGATTTGATACATTAACAAAGATGTTAGACATTACTAAAGGTTATGCTAAACATGAAAAGGAAACTTTAATTGGTGTTGTTGAAATGCGTAGACCAGTTGCTGGTTCAACAATTGCTGAAAAGCAAGCTTGTGAAGCTCAAATGAACCAAGCTATGAAGAATATCAATATCGTTATGGAAAGATATCCTGAATTAAAGGCTGATAAGAGCTTTGGTCAATTAAACAATGCAGTTCTTGAAATCGAAGAAGAATTACAAGCTGCTAGACGTACTTACAACAGTAATGTTAAGACATTAAACAAGACAATCGTTGTATTCCCATCAAGCTTTGTTGCTAATAAGAAAGGAATCACTAAACGTGATTACTTCGAAGCAGAAGAACAAAAACGTCAAGACGTTAAGATGGATTTTAGCTAGAATTTAATTTTAATAATTAGGGTTATGTTAAAAACATAGCCCTTATTTATTTTTTTATTGACTAAAATAAATTTTATGGTAAAATAACTATGTATGTAATTATTATTAATTACAAGCGTAATGGAGGTATCTTTTATGAAGGCAATAGATTATATCGTTTTAGTAGTAGCCCTATTATTAATAGTCCTAATTATGATGCAAGAATCTAAGGATAATATCCAAGATGCATTTAGTGGTGAAAAAACAGACCTTTTCAAAAACCAAAAACAAAGAGGTATAGAAAAGGTAATGAGTTTGATAACTGCTGGTGTTGCGATTTTGTTTATTATTTTAACATTTGTTGCAACAGTAATTCCTAGATAATTAGCTATGAAAAAATGATTGCGAAATCATTTTTTTATTTGCTCTATTATATGCTATAATAGAATTAGGAGGTGATATTATGAAAGAAAAAATACTTACCTATCTAAAAACTAAAAAACGAGCAACTATGCATGATATTTGTGTAGCCTTAAATGTTAAGAATAAGACTGACGCAAATATGGTTAAAAAAGTTGTTAAAGAATTACTTGATACTAATAAAATAATACATGCTGGTGATTACTATGGCTTAATAGAAAACTTCACAAGCTATGAAGGTATTATTGAAGTAAAAGAAGCTGGCTATGGCTTTGTTACTGTTGATGGATTAAGTAAGGATGTATTCATTCCTGCAGATTATGTTAATGATAGCCATACAAATGATAGAGTAAGAATTGTATTACTTCCAAAATATTCTAAATATGGTGAAAAGGATGAAGGCTGTGTAGTTGAAATCCTTGAAAGAAATATTAAAAAAATAGTAGGTGTATTTGATGGTAAAAAAATCATACCTGATGATACTAAAATAGACTATGAAATACGTGTTAATAAAGGCCAAGAAAATGGCGCAGTTAAGGGACACAAGGTAGTCGCAACACCTACAAGCTTTCACTATGATTATATAACAGCTAGAATAGATAAAATATTAGGTCATGTCAATGACCCACATGTTGATATTCTATCTATTTGTGAAGCTTATGAAATACCTTATACATTCCCTGAAAAGGTAATGGATGAAATTAAAGAAATTCCTGATCATGTATTAGATAGTGAGATGGAAGGTAGAGTAGATTATAGAGAATTATTAACTATCACTATTGATGGTGATGATGCGAAGGACTTAGATGATGGTATAAGTGTAGAATATAAGGATGATAAATACATTCTTTATGTCCATATAATGGATGTAAGCCATTATGTTTTAGAGGATTCAGAAATAGATAAAGAAGCTTTCTATAGAGGAACAAGCTGTTACTTAGCTGATACAGTTATACCTATGCTACCTCACTATTTATCTAATGGAATATGTTCACTAAATGGTGGCGTTGATAGATTATGTATTACTTGTAAAATGGTAATAGATAAAAAAGGCTTTGTAATAGATAGTCATATAGAACCAACAATAATTCATTCAAATTATAGAATGACTTATAAGAATGTTAATAAAATATTAGATGGAGATAGTATTTATCCTGATTTACATGAATTAGTATTTAATTCTAGAGATCTAGCAAAGATTCTTAAAAACAGAAGAATAATAAATGGATCTATTGAATTTGAAACTGCTGAACCTAAAATAGTATGTGATGAAAAAGGATACCCTATTGAAATAAAACCACATGAGCGTGGTGTAGCTGAAAGCATAATAGAAGAATTTATGCTTATAGCTAATCAAACAGTCGCAAAGACTATCAAAAATATGAACTTACCATTCTTGTATCGTATCCATGAAAACCCAGATCCAACAAAGATGGCTCAAATGGTTAAGATACTTAAAGGCTTAGGTATTAATCCTCATAAGAAAGCTGATCAAATAAGTCAGTTTGATCTACAAAAATTACTTAAAACAGTTCCAGATGATAAAAAGTGTGTTACTAATAGTGTATTGTTAAGGTGTATGATGAAAGCTAGATATTCTAAAGAACCACTAGGACACTATGGTTTAGCTTTCCAAGACTATACACATTTTACCTCTCCAATTAGACGTTATCCTGATTTAACAGTTCATAGATTACTTAGAAAATACTTATTTGATTATGAATATGATAAATCATATTATACATCTATTGAAGAAATCGCAGATTGGACTAGTAAGACTGAGCGTAGAGCTGTTGACTGCGAACGTGATGTTGATAAGATGAAATCTGCTGAATATATGGAAAGCCATATAGGAGAAGAATACACTGGTTTAATTAGTGGAATAACTAGTTATGGTATTTATGTAATGCTAGATAATACTATTGAAGGTATGATAAGCTTACATTCTATTAAAGGTAAATACATCTATAATGATGAGTTTATGCAGTTAGTTAATCCGTATACAGGTCACTCATTTAAAATAGGTGATAAGTTAAATATTGTATGCGTAAAAGCTAGTAAAGCTTTATCACAAATTGATTTTGAAATTAAGGAGGAATAGCTATGAAGATTATAGCTTCTAATAAGAAAGTATATCATGAGTATAATATCTTAGATACTTATGAAGCTGGCTTAGTTCTTACAGGTACAGAAATTAAATCAATAAGAGCTTCTAAAGCTAATATTAATGATGCATATATATCTATTAAGAACAATGAAGCTTTTATAATCGGAATGCATATTTCTAAATATGAAATGGGTAATATCTTTAACCATAAGGAAACTAGGGATAGAAAGTTATTACTACATAAAAAAGAAATCCTTAAATTAAGCCAAAAAATACAACTTAAGGGGTTAACTATTATACCCCTTAAGTTATACCTTGAAAAAGGTTTAGCAAAACTAGAAATAGGAGTAGCTGAAGGTAAGAAATTATATGATAAGAGAGAAGATTTAAAGAAAAAAGAGCAACAAAGAAAAATTGAATCAGAAATGAAGAATAGATAAACACGGGGGTGTTTATGGATTCGCCATGCTAAATTGAAGTATACTTGCATGTCGTGGTTAAGCACGTTAAAACTCGAGGTTATAAATAACCGGAAAAACAAACTTATTCGCTCGTTCAAACAATATGAACGTAGCTTTCGCTTGCTAATTACCCGCGAGGTATAGAGCGATATCATTCTAGCAGCCTTTCCTGCACTGCTACTATGATACTTAATCCAGCAGGGATATACCTTTAGGTGCTATTCTAACCGAAAAGATGAATTTAATAGAATGTAGGTATTATTTGGTTCGCTAGATTACCTGGTAGTACTGAATTATAAAATGTAGCTAAGCATGTAGGTAGTGTATGGATTTCTAGTGTGTACAGGGGTTCGACTCCCCTCACCTCCACCATAATGAATAGTATATTTTGATACAATTTTGTATTAAGACATTTTATATAAAAGTGGCTTAGTTAAGCCATAAATTGAATAATTAAGGTGTTAATTAATGCTTCAAAAACGGCTAAAATATGCACCTTTTTGTTTTTTTGTTATAAACCAAAATTTTAAACCGCACACTTTTTAACGATTATTACTTTTTATATATTTTTTAATAATTCGGATTTTGATATTGATATAATAATTTTAGTCATAACAAATCTCTTCTTACCTACATCATTAATAGAAGAACCAATAGAATATCCATTTAATAAATATTGTTTTAAAATAGAATTAGCTCATTTTCTAAATTGTGTTCCTCGTTTTGAATTCACTCTATATCCTATGGCTATTATCATATCCAAATTATAGCATTTTGTTAAATAGATTTTACCATCATTTCCAGTAGTTGCGTTTTCCGCAACAACTGAAGAGTCTAATATGCTATCAAAGATGGTGATTTAATTAATTGGCTACTACTTTGTGCAAATCTAATGTATTAATAAATATAATTAAGGCGCTTATTTATAAGTGCCTTTTTTATTTTAAACATATTTTAAAAAATACTGTTTAAATAATAGCCATTTTTACTAAAAAGTGGTATAATTTTAACATAAAATGAGATATACATATTAATAAAACAATAGGAGGTGAAACATAGTATGAAAAAGACTCTAGTTATTGTTTTTAATGTTTTAATTATGTCTATTATGTTAACTTTTGTAATCGTTTATTCCGTTTTAGAAAATAAGAATACTACAAATAGACAAATTGAACATTTTGAAAATACAACAATTACTATGGAACATGTCACTGAAAACTATCTAGAAGGCGAACAACGTATATGTGATGTATGGTCACATTATATTAATAGCCAGAATATGACAATGGAAGAAGCAATTTCTTTTATACGTGTTTCACATGTTTTAAAAAATGCTTCAGCACATATTGTTTATATGGATAGTTTAGAAGGTTTATCAACAAGATCTAAAACTGGTTCAACAGATGATTATAATGTAACTTATGCTAGGCTTAATTTATTAGATGATACTGGTTGGATCCATGAAACAGGAAGCGCAGTTAATATTTCACGTGCTTATACAAATCCCGTAAATGGTGAACAATCAATTGCCTTCTGTAATATTGTTACACTTAATGATGGAATAGAAAAAAAGGCTATATTACTGCGTGTTTTACCTATTTCTGAACTAAAAGAAAAATGGGTTTTTCCTCAAGAAGAATTTGAAAATGCTGAATTAACTATCATAGATTCTGATGGTGATTATATTATTAAAGGTAACTCATTTAAAAATTCTAGTTTCTTTGAATTTTATAAGTCATATAATAAAATTGATCCAAAAGAAGCTACTGATTTATTTAATAAAATAACTTCAAAAACAGGTTCAATTAAAATGCTTAACTCAAAAGGTGAAAAATGTATTTTAGCTTATACACCATTTGAAGCTACAGGGGACTGGATTTTACTTAGTTTAATGCCTATAAGAGATTTAAACTCAAGTGCACAAAACTGGTTATTAGTAGGCTTTGTATCTTTAAGTTTATTAGTTTTGTTTATATTTGATATTGCAGTTATGCTTTATTTCAATAAGAAATTACAACAAGCAGCTAAAGAAGCTGAAAAAGCAAATAAAGCAAAAACAGACTTCTTATCTACAATGTCACATGATATACGTACACCAATGAATGCGATTATTGGTTTAACTACTCTAACTGAAAAGAATATTGATGATAAAAAGCTAGTAGAAGAAAACTTAAGAAAAATAACTCTAGCAAATAATCACTTACTAACATTAATTAACGATATATTAGATATTTCTAAGGTTGAAAGTGGGAAGCTTACTTTAAGTCCACAAACATTCTCTATTGTAGAGATTGTTGAAAATTTAGTTAATTTATCACAGCCAATGATAAAAGAAAAGAATATCGATTTTAAATTTAGAATAAGTAAAATGGAAAAAGAATATTTATATGCTGATCAACTTAGATTAAATCAAATTTATATTAATTTATTATCTAATGCGATTAAATATACAGAGCCTAGTGGAACTGTTAGTGTTGATATGGCTGAAGAATTAAGTGAAAAAGAAGGATGTGTAAAACTAACTTATAAAGTATCTGATACAGGTATAGGTATGAGTAAAGAATATTTAGAACATTTATATGAACCATTTAGAAGGCAAACAGATAGTAGAGTTAATAGTATTCAAGGTACAGGATTAGGCCTTGCTATTACAAAGCAAATGGTTGATTTGATGGAAGGTAGCATAGAATGTGATAGTAATGAAGGTGTTGGCACAACATTTACTGTTAAATTAGATATTCCTATTTCAGAACATCAGCGTGCTGAAATGAAACTTGAAGCTATGGATGTCTTAATTGTTGATGATGATCCAGTGCTTCTTGAAACGGCATCTGATACTTTAACATCACTAGGATTAAATGTAGATATGGCAAGTAGTGGCTTAGAAGCTATTGGTATGATTGTTCATAATCACGAAATAGCTAAAGATTATAGTATTGTTATTGTTGATTTAAAAATGCCTGATATAGATGGAATTGAGACGATTAGAAGAATTAGAGAAGAAGTTAAATCAAATACACCTATTTTATTAATATCTGCATATGATACATCCGATTTAGAAGAAAAAGCAAAAGAAGTTGGTGTAAATGGATTCTTATCAAAACCATTGTTTAAATCTAGTCTATATGATAAGATTAGTGAAATATTAGGAAAAGAAAAAGAATCTATAGAGCTAGAAAATGATTATTCTGATTTAGAAGGCATAAATGTTTTAATCGCCGAAGATTATGATATAAATTATGAAATAATTTCATCCTTACTATCTATGTATGGTATAACAAGCACGCGTGCTATAAATGGTAAAGTATGCGTAGATATGGTTAAGAATGCTAAAGATAATGAATATTTATTAGTATTTATGGATATTCAAATGCCAAAATTAAATGGACTTGATGCGACAAGATTAATTCGTAATCTAGACGATAAAAACAAAGCAAATATTCCAATTATTGCTATGACAGCTGATGCATTCTCTGAAAATGTTAGCGAGTGCTTAAATGCTGGTATGAATGGACATATCGCAAAACCAGTTGATATAAAACTTGTAATTAAAGAAATTAGAAGAATAAAGGAGGAATCAAAATTATGAAAAAATTAATGTTTACATGTCTAAGTGCATCTTTAGTATTTACTCTTGCAGCTTGTAAAGGAAAAAAGGATAAAGACGAGAAATTTGTTCCATCTCTTGATAAAAATACAACATGTAATATTAAAATAGTAGGTAGCTATGATAACTTTGAAGCACTAGAAGCTGAATTTGATAGTTTTAATGAATATTATCCTAATGTAAGCTTAAGTTATGTAAAATTAGATGATTATAATAATACATTATCTACAGTACTTGAGGGTAATGATAAACCAAATATATTTTTCTCATATACATGGATGATAGGTAATGATAAATATAATTCAGTAGTTAATCATATGGAAGATTTATCAAATTCTACTTTAAAGGATAATTTATCTTGTATCCGTCAGGGCTTAATAAATAGTGATAAAGATGGAAATGTCTTAATGGTTCCTGTATTCTCTAGAACATATGGAATGTTAGTAAATAACGATTTGTTTAAAAAAGAAAAAATAGATATACCAACTAAATATGAAGAACTACTTAATGCTTGTAAAAGCTTTAATGATAAAGAATACAAAAGCCCAATGATGGGATATAGTCAAAAATCATCGAGTTGCCTAATGAATACAATTGCTTATCCATTATTTCTAGCTGAATTAGCAAAAAATAGTGAAGCAATAGCACTTGCAAATGATTTAGATCCAAGGGCTGGAACATATATGAGAAGTGCTTTAGAAATGGTTGATGGTTTAATTAAAAATAAATGTATTAATATAGAAGAATGTAATAATATTCAAGATAATTATAATAAAGTTATATTACGTTTCTTTGAAGGTGATGTACCTATGATGATTTGTACAGCTGATACAGTTTCAGGTACTAAAAAGCGTGAAAGTCAATCAGAAGCATATACTAAAAATCCATTTAGTTATTCCTTCCTACCAATTCCATTAACTAGTAATGGAGGATATTTTATAGATAGCCCATCAATAGAATTTTCTGTTAATAAATACTGTGATAATTTAGATATGACTAATGAATTTATGAGATTCTTAATAACTAATAAGGAACTTAATAAAATGGCTTCAGCAAAGGGTTTAGTAACACCAACAAAGGTAGTATCATTTGATTCAGTTTATGCACCATTTGGAAATGTAAGTGAAGATTATACAATATCTCCAGAAGTGCTTGGCATTAAAGATGCTCTAACAGTTCAAATTAGAGTCGCATCATTTAAAGTTGGTAAAGGTGAACTAACAATAGATGAAGCAATCGCCCAATATGGTACATTTGAATAAAAAATTATTTAAGGCTTGATAGTATTAAACCAAGCCTTTTATATATATTTATCTTATGATACAATAAAACTATAAATAGTATATAAATTATAGTAAAGGAGCTATATTATGCAAAGCATAGAAGAAAAGAAGTCTTATTATAGAGTTATAAAAAGTACTTGCTATACTGCATGTATTGTATATGTTTTACTACACATCATATATTTAACATTATCTTTAATTTCTAAAACATATATATTAGTATGGTTAAATGTAGCTAGTATATTTATATATTCATTATTTCCTTTATTAATTAGAAAAGGTAAATATTTTTTATATGCCTTATTATGTGGTAATGAGTTTTTAATCTTTATGTCTGTATCAACTATATTATCAGGATTTGAAACGGGTTACTTTTTGTGTATTGTAGGTATAGGAATAGTATCATTTTTCACAACATATTTTACGAAGAAAAGAAATATTAAAAATTCTATAATATGGAATGCATTATCATTATCTATATGCATAACCCTATATCTATATTGTAGATTTAACGAACCATATTATAAACTGGATAAATGGCTTATTAGCACATTATTTGTAATTCATTTAATTGCTGTATTTGTATTTATAGTTGTTTATTTATTAATTATTTTAAACTACGCAACTAAACTTGAAGATCGTATAATTAAAGAATCAAGAAATGATAGACTAACACAAATCCATAATAGAAATGCTCTATATATGTATTTAGAATCTATTACTGATAAAACTGATTATGCTCTTGCTATATTTGATATAGATGACTTTAAAAAATTCAATGACAATTATGGTCATATTGTAGGTGATTTTGTATTAAAAGAAGTTGCTAGAGTATCCACAGAATTCTTAAGTGAATCATTTGTAGCTAGATATGGCGGTGAAGAATTTATTGTTGTTATGAAGATGAATGGTAGTTTTAATAAGGTATATAATAGGATAGAAGAATTAAGAATAGTAATGGAAAGATATGTATTTACATATAATGATTTAACACTTAATTTAACTATTACTACTGGATTAAAACAATACCAAGAAAACTTAGATATTGATGAATGGATTAATCAAGCTGATAAGTTATTATATCAAGGAAAAAATAGTGGTAAAAATAAAACAGTTATATAAGAGTTTGATATTTTATCAGACTCTTTTTTTTCTTATAATTCATTTTTTTGACTTAAAACGATGCATAATATTTTGTTTGTATAGATAATTATTATCTTAAATGATATAATAAAAATACACTATACTACCAAGGATGTGATAGTATGTACGATTTTACACGATATATTGATACTTTAAGTAAGGGTTTTAGTTTTTTTGAAAGTGCCCTAAATATAATTAAAGATGATTTTCACATTGGAAAAATAGAAGTAAAAACCAATGATTTTTCAAACTGCCTTGAATATAAATTTATAGATGATTATAAAAAACCATGTATTTTAAATTATCATTTTAATGGCTTTGACTATATTGTTTATAGTGATAATAGTAATTATAAATATTCTATAGATGAAGTAAATGATATTAATAATTTAATTAAAATATTTTTACTATACTATAGCAACTATATTTTAGATAAAGAACGTATTGATAATGAATTAATAAGCATTGATTCAAAGCTTCCAAATGCTAAAGGATTTATTAAAAATGTTAGTATAGTTTTAAAAAATAATAGAATAACTGATTATAATTCATATTTTATTAATATTAAAGGTTTTGGCTTTGTTAATAGATTATACGATTATCAAATAGGGGATAAAGCAATTGAAGAATATGCAAATGCATTAAAGATTTTTATAGATGATAATGAAGTTGTAGGACATTTAGGTGGAGATAATTTTGTAGCATTTATAAAAAAAGAACATCATAATGATTTTGTTAAACTAGCTACATCAGTAAACCTAAATATTTCAATAAATAATAAAGATATTAATATTAATTTGATTGGTGTAATAGGCTATGTTGATATAACTGATGATGATTATAATGTTAGATCACTTATTCCTGATTCATCAATTGCCTTCCATTATGCTAAAACAACTAAAAAATTAGTCGTTAAACTAACTAAAGATTTACTTGAAATGTTTATTTCTGTTAAAAATATTGAACATACTTTTAAAGATGAACTTAAAAAAGGAAGCTTCATAATTTATTACCAGCCAAAATTTGATAGTCAAACAGGTAAGATTGTAGGAGTTGAAGCTTTATCAAGATGGAAAAATAATGGTAGGATTATACCTCCTAGTATGTTTATTCCTGTACTTGAAACTAATGGTGAAATTATTGATTTAGATTTGCATATACTTGAATCATTATGTAATGACATTAGTAATTTTAGAAACTTAGGACATGATATAGTTCCTGCATCATGTAATTTTTCTAGAAAAGATTTTGAAAGAGATGACTTGGAAGACGTTATTATTAATATAATTAAAAAATATAATGTAAGATCTGAAGATATTATTCTAGAAGTTACAGAAACAATGACTTTAGAAGAAAATGAAAGAATCGCAAGATTTGTTGCTACGATGTGGCAAAATGGCATAATGACAGCTATTGATGATTTTGGTATTGGTTATTCATCATTATCTGCTTTAAGAGATTTTAAAGTAAATGAAATAAAAATAGATAGTTCATTTATTAATAGAGAAAATATGAGTGAATCTGATGAAATTATAATAGGTTCTATTATAGATATGGCTAAAAAACTAAAAATAGATGTATTATGTGAAGGAGTAGAAACAAAAAAACAAGTTGATCTACTTGCTAAACTTGGATGCCGTAGAATACAAGGCTATTATTATAGTGAACCACTTCCAAGATTAGAATTTGAAGAAATGCTTAAGAAAAATAGATTAGAACATAAAGATTAGTTTTATTCTAATCTTTTTTTCTAATTTTTATTTTAAAAAATAGTGGTATTAATCCTAGTAATATGGTAGAATAAAATATGTTTGGAGGAATACATATGCTTAATCAATTTTCTAGAACACAATTAACATTTGGAGTAGAAGCTATGGAAAAGCTAAAAAACGCTAAAGTAGCCGTTTTTGGCATTGGTGGCGTAGGCGGATATGTTTGTGAAGCACTAGTTAGAAGTGGAGTACATAACATAGTTTTAATTGATGATGATAAGGTATGTATGACTAATATTAATAGGCAAATTATTGCAACTATATCAAATGTAGGAAAATATAAATGTGATTGTATGAAAGAAAGATTACTTGACATAAATCCCAAAGCAAATATTGAAATACATAAAACATTTTTCTTGCCAGAAAACGTAAATGAATTTGATTTTGCCTCTTATGATTATGTTGTTGATGCAATTGACACTGTTACAGCTAAAATTGCTTTAATAATGGAATGTAAGAAATTAAATATACCTATTATTAGTGCTATGGGCGCAGGTAATAAAATAAATCCAGCAATGCTAAAAGTAGATGATTTATATAAAACAAAAGTAGATCCACTAGCTAAAGTAATGCGCTACGAACTTAAAAAAAGAGGAGTAAAAAAATTAAAAGTAGTTTATTCGGTAGAACGACCTATTAAACCAAAGAGTTATGATATAAAAGAAGAAAGCAATAAAAGAGAAATACCTGGCTCTAATGCTTTTGTACCACCAGTAATGGGTTTAATTATAGCTTCAGAAGTTGTAAAAGATATAACAGGAATTAAAAATGATATAGCTGGTGTATAAAGGACACATAAGTGTCTTTTATTTTTAAAGGAGGGATAATATGATTATTAATACAGGACAAAGAACTGATATACCTGCATTCTATTCTACTTGGTTTATAAATAGAATAAGAAGTGGATATGTACTTGTTAGAAACCCATATTATCCAAATTTAGTAACGAAATTTATGCTTAACCCAAGTGTAGTGGATGTGATAGGTTTCTGCAGTAAAAATCCTCATCCAATGCTTAAATATTTAGATGAATTAAAAGATTTTAATTTGTTTTGGCATGTCACTATTACAGCATATGGTGCTGATATAGAGCCAAATGTTCCAAACATAGATGAAGTTATAAATGATTTTATTTATTTATCTAATAAATTAGGCAAAAATAGCGTTGTTTGGCGATATACTCCAATAATTGTAGATGACAAATATAGCATAGAAAAACATATTGAAACATTTAAGTATATTGCGTCTAAATTGCATAATTATACTAATACAGTTATATTTGGATTTCTTGATTTATATGATAAATTAATAACAAATAAACCAGAGTTAAAAGATGCAAGTGATTCTGATAAAATAAAAATATCACAAGAATTCTTAAAGATATCTAAAGAATATGATTTGAATTTAAGATTATGTTCTAAAGAAAAATGGTTAAAAGATTATGGCATTGATATTAATGGATGCATGAGGATAGAAGATTATGAATTAGCTATTAATAAAAATCTAATTATTAAGGATAAGATGGAAGCTAGAAAAGGGTACTGTTCATGTTACTTATCAAATGATATAGGTGCATACAATTCTTGCCTACATTTTTGTAAATATTGTTATGCTAATGGTAAAGATGAAACTATTATAAAAAATAATAAAATGCATGATCCTAATTCTCCTTTTTTAATCGGAAACAGAAAAAAAGATGATATTATTAAGGATGCTAAACAAGTATCTTATATAGATGACAGATTAACTTTATTTTAAGGCAATTTATTTTGCCTTTTTTGTTTTTATTTAAAAAATATATTGAAACAATTAAGAGTTAATGTTATAATTTCGTTGAATAAATATTCAATGAAAGTAGTGATTATATGACACGTAAGGAACAAAAAGATAAAAGAAGATTAGATATTTTATATAAAGGATTAGAACTATTTACAAAAAAAGGATATAAGGCTACTAAAATAACTGATATAGCTAGTGAACTAAATATGAGTGTTGGTTTATTATTTCATTATTTTAAATCAAAAGAAGAATTATATCATGAATTAGTATTAATGGGTGTTAATACTTTAAATAAACCTATTAAATTTGATGATATAACTCCAATTGATTATTTATCTAACTTTGTTAAAGAATTATTTATGACAGTAAAAAATGATATAAATATGGCTAGAATGTTTATTTTAATGCCTGAAGCACAAAAAGAAGGAACTCCAAAAAGAATAAGAGATTTAGCTTTAAAAATAAATATAATAGATTTATTTATACCT
>JAEEGL010612410.1_pt1 | contig 36474 bp, 36 predicted proteins | sample 9134231 | NCBI WGS metagenome assembly JAEEGL01 (sample SAMN16246548, study PRJNA631951) | gut metagenome | biome: gut microbiome; feature: rumen; material: fiber-attached | host: Bos | place: Iran: Karaj | collected 2018-10 | reverse complement strand
CATAGACAAACTATGGAAGATGCAGGTATTGAAGGTTGGTTTATTGATTCATGTCAAAAAATAAAATACATGTTCCCTAAAGCACATGCTGCAGCATATGTAACAAGTGCATTTAGAATAGCTTGGTATAAAGTACATATGCCAGTGTATTTCTATTCATCATGGTTTAGTACAAAAGCTACTGATTTTGATATAGATGCTATGATTAATGGATATGATGCTATTAAAAGTAGACTTGTTGAAATAAAAGGAAAAGGTAATGATGCTACTAATAAAGAAGAGGGAATAAGAGAATGTTTAAATGTTGCTCTTGAAATGTCTGCTCGTAATATTAGCATAGCTCCATTTGATTTATATAAGAGTAAAGGTAAAACATTTGAAGTAGCTGATGATAATACAATAATTCCTCCATTTATAACAATAGACGGTCTTGGTGAAACAGTTGCTATGAATATAGAAAATGAAGCACAAAAGAAACCATTTATTAGTATTGAAGATTTTCAAAATAGATGTAAGGTATCTCAAACTCTTATTGATAAGATGAGAGGTATGGGAATTTTTGAAGGAATGAGTGAATCATCTCAACTATCATTATTTGATTTATAGGGGGGTATAAATGAAAATAGTAGTATTAGGAAGTAGTAGTAGTGGTAATTCTACTTATGTAGAACTATCTAATAAAAAGTTTTTAATAGATTCTGGATTAGGATTTAATGATATTAAAAATAAGCTATATGATTTAGGAGTAACTGCAGATGAATTAGATTTTATTATTATTACTCATGCTCATAGTGATCATGTTAAAAGCTTACATTCATTTAGTAGAGTTTATAATACTAAGATATATATTGCTAAAGATACATTTGATGAATATTCTAAATCAGAATTATTAAATAACTATGAATTTATAGATGATCTAGATCAAATAGATGATATTAGACTAATTAAAATACCAATTAGTCATGATAAGAAGGGATTTGGATTTATATTTGAAGCTAAAGATAATTCATTAGCATATATAACAGATACAGGTATGATTCATTCTAAATATCATAAATATTTTATGAATAAACAAGTATATTTATTTGAAAGTAATCATGATGTTGAAATGGAAATGAATGGTACTAAAGATGAAGCTACTAAAATAAGAAATATTGGTGATGAAGGGCACTTATCTAATGAAGAATGTGCTATGTATTTAAATAGATTTATTGGTGATAATACAAAATATATTTGTTTAATGCATATATCTGATCACGATAATACTTATGAATTAGCATATAAAGTTAATAGAGATGCTATCACAAAGAGAATACCTATAATAGTTTCTCATAAGGAAAAAGTAAGTGAAGTTATAGAAATATAACTTCACTTTTTATATTAATATATGGTAAAATAACTAATAGTGGAGTTGTTTTGTTATGGAGAAAAAACTTAGAAAAAATAGTTTTATTCAAGGTACTCTAATTGCAAGTGTTGCAATAATATTTATTAAAATATTAGGAGCATTATATGTAATACCATTCTATAAAATAGTTGGAGAAGATGGTGGTACTTTATATAGTTATGCATATAGTATATATAATTTATTCTTAAATATAAGTACTGCAGGTATACCAATAGCAATGAGTATGATAATAAGCGAATATTTAGCTTTAGAAATGTATGATGCTAAAGAAAGAAGCTATAAAGTAGGAAAAATAATGGTTAGTATACTAGCTATTGTTTCATTTTGTGCTGTATTTTTTGGAAGTGAAGTATTAGCAAGATTTATTCTTTCTAATGCACAAGATGGACATAGTATTAGTGATGTATCCATGGTAATTAAATCAATTTCATTTTGTTTACTCATTATTCCATTCTTAAGTGTATTAAGAGGATATTTACAAGGTCATAAATTTATAGCACCAACAAGTGCTGCTCAAGTAATAGAACAAATAGTTAGAATTCTAATTGTAATAATTGGATCTTATGCATCTATTAAGTTATATAAGAGTTCTATTCCAATGGGAGTAAGTGTTGCATTATCAGGTACTTTCTTTGGAGGTTTATTTGCATATATTTATCTTAGAAGAAAGATATCTAAAAATAAGAAATCATTCCCATTATCTGAAAAGAGAAATAATGTAAGTGATATGACATTAGCTAAAAAGATACTAATGTATTGTATACCACTTGTAATAATAGCTGTTACTGATAATTTATATACTCTTATAGATATTAAGTTAATTATTAAAGGTCTTAATATGGTAGGATATAATACTTTAACAGCAGAAACTATATCAAGTATATTATCTACATGGGCACCTAAAATATGTGCTATTATAGGTGCTGTATCAGTAGCATTAACTACAAATATTATTCCACATGTTACTGCATCATTTGTATGTAAAGATTATAAAAATGTAATAGAGAAAGTTAATCAAGCAATATCAACAGTACTACTAATAACTATTCCTGCAGCATGTTTAATGTTCTTACTTTCAAATGAGGCATATTTCATATTCTATGGTAAAAGTGAATATGGTTCATTAATTCTTAAAATGACCGCTATTATAAATATATTTTTTGCTGTAAATGCTGTATTAACTAGTAGCTTACAAGCAATGAAAAAGTTTAGAGTTATATATTTAAATACATTTATAGGTTTACTTACTAATGCATGTTTAGATATTCCAATGATATTATTATTAAATAGATTTGGATTACCTGCATATATAGGTACTGCTTGTGCTACTTGTATAGGTTATACAGTATCTATAAGTATGTCTTTAATATATTTAAAAAATAATTTAAGTTTTACATATACTAATGTATTAAAATCATTAAAGAAAACAATATTACCATTTATATTATTATTTGTACCAATATTATTATCTAAGACATTTATTAAATATGATTATAATTATTTAACATCATTCTTATCATTAATAATTCATGGTATATATGGAGTAATTGTATATATATTAGTTATGTATAATAATGGTAATTTGAATGATGTGTTTGGTAGTGATTATGTAAGAAAACTAATGATTAAATTACACTTGAAGAGGAGTGAATGATATGTATCCTAAAGTTGAAGTAAATATTAAAGGAATTAATGAAAATATTTCTAAAATTAAAGATTTATGTAATAAAAATAATATTAATTTAAATGTAGTTGTTAAAGTATTAGCAGGTAATATTGATATAGTTAAAAATTTAGATTTTAATAATATTGATTCTATTGCTGATTCTAGAATATCTAATTTAAAGAAATATAAAAGTATTAAAAAAGAAAAATGGTTAATTAGAATACCTTCTTTTAGTGAAATAGAAGATGTTATTAAATATAGTGATGTTAGTTTAAATAGTAGTTTAGAAACTATTGAATTATTAAATAAAGAAGCTATAAAGCAAAAGAAAAAACATAAGATTATTCTTATGTATGAATTAGGTGATTTAAGAGAAGGTGTAGATTATTCAATGTTATCTATGCTTGTTAATGAAATTAAAAGATTATCTAATGTTGAATTATATGGTATAGGAGCTAATTTAACTTGTTATGGAGGTGCTGCTCCTACAAAAGAGAATACTCAAGAATTATATGAAGTAACTAAAGCATTAGAAGTAGAGAATGATATTAGTATTCCTGTTATAAGTGGAGCTAATTCAAGTTCATTTAAATTACTAGAAAATGGAACTCTTAAAGATAAAATGAATTATGTTAGATTTGGAGAAAGTGTATTTTTGGGTACTATTCCTGGATATGATGAAGAAGTAGATTTTTTAAATCATGATAATTTCATTATTAAAGCTCAAATAAGTGAATTAGAAACTAAAGATTCTGTTCCAAGAGGAGAAATATTAAAAAATTCATTTGGAGTAGTTCCTGAACTTGAAGATGCTGGTTTAAGAACTAGGGCTATTATTAATATTGGTAAACAAGATGTAGGTTTAAATATTAAACCAGTTGATAAAGATTTAGTAGTTTTAGAAGGAAGTAGTGATTATTTAATAGTTGATCTTACTCATGCTAAAAAAGAGTATAAACTTGGTGATATAATTGAATTTACTCCTGATTATGAAACATTACTTAAAGTAATGACTTCTGAATATGTTAGAAAGGAAATAAAATGAATAAAATAAGTGTTGTACTAGCTAGCGATGATGCAGGTGTACATGTTGATGGTGCTGCACTAGGAGCTTTAAAATTAGGTGAAGATTTAGATAATGCTATTGTTATAAAACAAAAAGAATTTAATAAAAGTCATGATATAAATGATTTAAAAAAGAATTTAAAAGAAGTTAATTCTTTTAATGAAGAGTTATATAATAAAGTATATAATGAATTAGTAAATAATAATAAAGTTCTTACTATAGGTGGAGATCATAGCCTAGCAATAGGAAGTGTTCTTTCATCAGTTAAATATAATAAAAAGATGGGTATTATATGGATTGATGCTCATGGAGATTATAATACTTTTGATACAACTATCACTGGTAATTTACATGGTCTTCCATTAGCAGTAATTGATAATTATGAAAAAACATTATTAAATGAATTTCATAATGGAAATTATATTGATCCTAAAAATACAGTAGTAGTAGGTGTTAGAGATTTAGATCCAAAGGAATTAGAAAATCTTAAGGATGCTGGAGTAACTATGTTTACTACTGATGATGTTCATACTCTTGGAGTAGAAGAAGTTATGAATCTAGCTTTTAAAATAGCTAGTTTTAATGTAGATAAAGTACATGTAAGTTATGATTTAGATGTTATAGATCCTAAGATAGCTTGTGGTGTTTCAATACCTGCTAAAGATGGTATTAGTAAACAAGAAGCATATGATATTATGGATGAAGTTTTAAAGCATAGTGATATAATTAATACAATGGATTTAGTTGAATATAATAGTTTGTTAGATAAAAATAATGAAACATATAATATTGCAATAGAATTAAGAAATAAAATATTAAATAATTTATAGGAGGTTGTTATGTTTAGATTTTATTTATCGCTTTTAGCAGGTAAAACATATTTGTTTTTTGCTAAATTAACTCATAATGAAAGAAGTGATAAAGTAGCTTTTTTAGTAGATAGAATATGTCCAGACTTTTTAAATAAAGTTAGAAAACCCAAATTGGTTGTTTCTGTAACTGGTACTAATGGTAAAACAACAACTACTAGTATAATAACTCAAGGATTAAAATTAAATGGAATGAGAGTTAGTTATAACGATTGGGGAGCTAATTTATATAGTGGTCATATTAGATGTTTTTTAGATACAGTTAATGTATTTAATAAATCTATTAAAGATGCTATTGTTCTTGAATGCGATGAATTAACATTAGGTAAAACATTAGCAAGGGTTAAACCAAATTATGTAGTTGTTACTAATGTATGTAGAGATTCTATAAGAAGAAATGCATATCCTGAATATATAGCTAATACTCTTAATGAAGCGATTAAATTAGCACCTGATGCAACTATTATTTTAAATGCAGATGATCCATTAAGTAGTTTTATTGCTAAAAAGAATAAAAGAGTATATATAAGTGTAGATAAATTTTTAGAAGATGCTATGGAAAACAATGCTAATGATTTTACTTGTTGTCCTAAATGTAATGGTAAAATTGAATATGTTTATAGGCATTATAGACATATTGGTAAATTTAAATGTTTAGATTGTGGATTTAAATCAATTGAAGCGGATTATAAAGTAAATAAAATAGATTATGATAAAAAATTAATTTATGTTGCTAATACTCCATTTAGATTAGTATCTAATACTATATTTAATGTATATAATGAAATATCAGCAATAGCATTTTTTAAAACATATGGTTATGATAATAAGAAAATAAGCGAAATGTTTAATGATATAACAGTACCTGCTTCAAGAGAAAATAAAATTGTAGTAAATGGTTATAATATTTATTTAAGATTAGCAAAAGGTCAAAATGGTAGTGCTGCTTCATCAGTATTTGAAAGTTTAGTTAAAGATAAAAAGAAAAAACAACTAATTCTAATATTAGATGAAGATTATGTATCACATGTAGAACTTGATGCTGAAGAAACAATAACATGGTTATATGATACAGATTATGAATTTTTAAATAGTGATGTTATTGAAAAAATAATTATTCCAAGTAAATTATATTATGATTATAAATTAAGACTTGAAATAGCTGGTATAGATCAAAAGAAATTTGTATGTATAAAAGATTATAATGAAGCATATAAAGAAGTTAATTTAAAATCTAAATCAGATATTTATGTATTATATGAAGTAGATGATAGACCACAAGGTTTAAAAGTTGCTGATATGATTAAAAATAGAATAGAAGGTGAAGAATAATGAAATATATAGAAGTTTTATATCCTGAATTTTCTAATCTATATGCAGATTTAAAAAATATTGAATATTTAGAAAAATGTAATAAGGATATTAAAGTTATTTATACTCATGTAAGTGATGAACCATATTTTATTAATCATAAAGTAGATATGATATATATGGGATCTATGAGTGATAATAAAATAGAAGCTTGTATTAAAATATTAAGTGTTTATAAAAAGCAATTACAAGATTTAATTGATAGTGATGTATTATTTTTAATAACAGGTAATGCATTAGAAGTATTTTCTTCATATATAGAAGTTAATAATAAAAAAATAGATGGTTTAAATATATTTGATTATTATATTGAAAAAGATATGAAACATAAACATGCTTCTTGGTATATAGGAGAATATGATAAAATAGATATTGTTGGTAATAGAAATCAATTTGCTAGATGTTATGGTATTAATCATAAATTTATTAAAACAATTGGTGGTTATGGAATAGATTTAGAAAGAGATAGTGATAATGAAGGAATTAACTATAAGAATTTCTATGCAACATATTTATTAGGGCCACTTCTAATACTTAATCCATTATTTACTAAGTTTATTTTAAGAAAATTAGGTCTTAAAGATAAATTATTTATGGAAGAAGATATTATGAATGCTTATAATAGAAGAAAAGATCATTTTAAGAAGAAAGGTGTCAGATTTGACATGGGCCAATATGGTTAGGAGGAAGTTATGAAAAAGATAAAGTATTTAATTAAAAGAATATTTAAAATGAATTTTAAGCAAATGTTTGATACTATTGATAGAATGAATAAGAAAACTAAAAAGAGTAAGATTTGGTTATTCTTTTCAGTAGTATATTGTGGATTTAAACACGGTGCTGGATATGTAGATTATGAATATTACAAAATGTATGAATTAACTGAAAAACAAAGAAGTACTATTATGACAAGAGGAAGAAGTAATCATTATGTTGCTTTATTAAATCCTAAAGAGTATTGGCATTTATTTGATAATAAAAATGAATTCAATGAAAAGTTTGCTAAATATTTAAATAGAGAATGGATGTATATTAATGGAGATAATTTCAAAGAATTTACAGCATTTTGTATGAAACATAAAACAGTTATGTTAAAGCCAAATGATTTATCATGTGGAAAAGGTATTAGTAAAGTAGATACTACTAAAACTGATATGAAAAAGTTATATGAAGGATGTATTAAAAATAAAACTTTCTTAATTGAAGAAGTTGCTAAACAAAATGAAATAATGAATAAATTACATAAAGAAAGTGTTAATACTGTAAGAATTGTTACTATTATTAGTAATGAAGGTATTCCACATGTAGCTACTGCTGTTGTTAGAATAGGTAGTGGAAAGAGTGTAGTTGATAATTTTAATGCTGGTGGAGTAACTGCTATGATTGATATTGAAACAGGTAAAATATGTTCTCCTGCAGTTAATTCAGAAGGAGAGATATTTGAAAAACATCCAACTACAAATGTTAAATTAGAAGGATTTCAAATTCCTATGTGGGATAAAATTCAAAAATTAGTTTTAGAAGCAGCTATGGTTGTTCCTGAAATTAGATTAGTAGGTTGGGATATATGTGTAAGTGATACTAAACCAACTATTATCGAAGGAAATCAATTCCCATCTCATGATTTATATCAACCATTATTTGGAATAAATGGTAATGATGAAGGAATAGTTCCAGTATTTGAAAAATTAATAAATATGAAAGAAGAAAAAAATGAATAATATAGAAATAGAACCAATAATGGATGATATACCATTTGAAACATTTAGTGCATCTGATATAAGAGTTGTTCATATAAAAGAATGTACTGCAGTTGAAAAAAGTAATAAATTATTAAAATTTGTATTAGATGATGGTACTGAAAATAAAAGAATTATATTAAGTGGAATACATCAATTTTATGAACCAGAAGAACTAGTAGGAAAGAAAGTATTAGCTATATTAAATATTCCTCCTAGAACTATGATGGGTATTGATTCTTGTGGAATGCTATTATCAGCAACTCATAAAGAAAATGATGAATTAAAACTTGATTTAATGATTTTAGATGATAGTATAGTTCCTGGATCAAAATTATATTAATAAAAGAGCAAATATGCTCTTTTTTATTTTGATAATGTATGCTATAATTGATAATAGGTGATAATATGAGAAGATATTTGAAATTAATTATAGTATTGGTAATGGTATTTCCAATGATAGTTTTTGCAACTTCATATGATAATGCCAAATCAACAATAGATTCTTATTATAAGAAGTTTTTAGTTCCAGAAAGATATCTGAATACTGATAAAGCTAACTTTATAACTGTAGATGAATTTAATAAAAGTAAAACTTCAGAAAATAATTCATCATCATATATGTTTGATGGTACTAAATTCTGGGCATTAGGCAAAAATGTTATAAGTAGTACTGGTATAGCTGTTGATGCAGATGCTAGTGTCAATACAAAAGTAGTAGAATCAGTTTATCCTGATACAAGAGTTACTGGTTCAGGAACTTATGATACTCCTTGGATGTTTGTAGATAGATACAAAGTAACTGTTAATAGTAAAGGTAATGGTACAATTAAATCTGATAACAGTCCTAGTAGTATTGAAAAAGAAAGCTTAGATAAATATGCTACAGCTGGAAATAGTGTTTCTTTCTACATATCACCTGATTCAGGATATGATTATTTAAGTAATGATTGTAAATCAGTATCTTCTTATAGCGAAGGAACATTAACAATATCAAATGTACAAAAAGATATAGAATGTAATGTAGAATTTGTAGCAGGTGATTATGGTCATGTATTACCACGACCTAAAAAAGAAATAACTACTGCTAAACATGGAAAACTAACATATAGTATGTCTAAACCTATTCCAGAAAGTTTTGCATCAAATTATGGTGTGGGTTATTATGCTGGAAGAGATTTAAATATAAGAATTTCTAAAATTGAAATTCCAAAAAGAACAGGATGGGTTTTTGAAGGATATTATGTAAATGGCAAAGTATTAGTTTATGCAAATGGAAATTTCGAAGAAACATACAAAGTAATAGATGAAAATACTAAACCTGATGATATAAAACCTAGGTTCCATGAAAAAGAATATACTGTAAAATTAAATCAAAATGGTGGATCTGGTGGAGCAACATCAGTTCATGCTGTGTTTGAACACGACTTACCATCTATTACTATTCCTAAAATACCAGGTTATGTATTTGAAGGATACTATGAGAAATCAGATAACAATAATAGAGGTAAAAAGTATATAGATAATAATGGACAAGCAACTAGTTCATGTGAACCTTGGGATCAAGATGTAGCAAATCCAGAAATATATGCTCATTATAGAGCTTGTAGAGCTGGTTATAAATGTCCAACTGGAAATGATGAAACTGCTTGTGAAGTTGGATATCATCAAAGTAATGTTGGAAAAACTAGTTGTGACAAATGTTCTGCTGGTACAATTGCTCCTAGTACAGGAACAGTAAATTGCTCAGCATGTCCTGCAGGAACATATCAAGATCAACCGGGGTCAACAACTTGTAAAGATTGTCCAAATGGTACATATAATAGTGGTACAGGTAAATCAGGATGTAGTGCATGCGGTGCTGGTAAAATTAATTCTGGAACAAGAAATACTTCTTGTAGTACTAATTGTTCTAATGGTAGTAAAGTAAGCGCTTATGCTACTCCTTCTTGGAATAGTTCATCTAATTCTATTAGTAGTATTTGTAGAATTAGTACTTGTGTAACAGGATATCATTTAAATAATTCAAATAATAATAATGCATGTGTTGCTAATACATTTACTATAGCATATTATGGAAATGGTGGTTCTGGTTCTACTGGTAGTCATTCTTGTACATACGATCAAGCTTGTACTTTAAGAAGTAATGGTTTTTCATATTCTGGTAAAGTATTTATTGGATGGAAGAAAGAAAATGGCGGTGGTAATTTAGGAGCTGGAGCTAGTGTTAAAAATGCAACTACTGTAAATGGACAAACTGTTACATATTATGCTCAATGGGTTAATAGATGTAGTTCTGTAACATATAGAAATGGTTCTACATGTTCTAAATCTTGTGGTGGCGGAACATATAATAGACTTGCATATGATGCATATGATGGAAGTAGATGTTCTGGCAATGATTTATCTAGTGGTGGTAGCTCTTGTAATACACATGCTTGTTGTAAACCTGGAAATGTACCAGCTGAAGGGTGTTGTACTGGTGCTTGTGAATGGTACTGTTGTCCATCTGGTTCTTATCCAAAATGGACTATTTGGGGTACAGTTTGTAGAAGAGATTGTTAGGAGAAAATAATATGAATAAGAATAAAATATTAGCTTTATGTTTAATTGTTATATTAGGTCTTTCCTTGTATGGTTGTAAAAAAGATAATAATGATAATCCAAGGAACAATCAAACTGTTGTAGAAAAAGCTACATATGATGAAAATGAAACTACTATGTTGTTTTCTAAATTTGGTATTTGTTCAAGTGGATATAAATTAGATTTTGGTGAAAAGACTGAATTAAAATATTCTGATTTACCAGATACTTTTAAAAATAATTTATTGTTTAATTATTTAAAACATAATAAAAAAGTAAAAAGTAATAAAGAGGATAATATAGTAACTTCTGATAGTCCAAAAACTGAATCTTTTGCTAAAAGTGATTTAGAATCAGCAATTAAAAATGTTTTTGGTGATGTTGAATATGGTTTTTCAACTTCATTTGATTTAGGTGATTATTCATTTGATTTAGATGAGAATTCTAAAAAATATAATTCTGAAAGAAATGAAGCACTTGGCTGTGGTAATACTAAATTAGATGGATATGATGTTAATTCTATTTATGTAGAAAATAATAAATTATATGTAAATGTTATTTATTATAGATATGAATATCTAATGAATAGTGAAGGATATGCATTTGTATATTATGGTACTAAGGATGATCAAAGATTTGAAAATCCAGAATATTACTTCTTACAAAATAATCAAGAACATTTCTATAGATACCTATTTGTATTCGTACCAAAAGGTAAAGTATATGTTTTTGATCATGTTGAGTTAATAGATGCTGACTTATAATATACAGGATGATATAACATGAAAAAAAGTGATAAGAAAAAGATAGATTATATTCAAATAGTTTTAATAGTATTAAGTGTTATATTTGTATTATTAGTAGTTTATGAATTATTTATAAGTAAAATGTTTAAACTAGTACCATATACTGAAGAAGAAATTAGTGAATATATTACTAAATATGGTTTATGCTCAAGTGGATATAAGCTTGATTTAGATGAAAATAAAACAATTAAATATGAAGATTTATCACAAATATTTATAAATAGTCATTTATATAGTTATTTAAAATATAATGGAAAAGTTACTAGTAATATTGATGCTGTGTATTCTGAAATAATAAATGAAACAAATCCTAAGATTGAATCTTTTAGTAGAAGAGATTTAAAAGCAGCATTTAAAACTTTATTTGGAAAAGCTAAATATGAATTCAAAGATAAGTTTGATTTAGGAGAAATTACATTTACTTATGATAAAAAATCAGGCAAGTATATTTCTACTAGAACAGAAGAATTTACATGCCCATATGAGAGATATGATGGATTTGTTGTTGATAAAATTTCATATGATGAAAAACAGTTAAATATAGATGTATTATATTTTAACTATGAACTTCAAGTTAGAGAATCAGGATGCTTTAGATTTATATATTATGGCACTAAGGATGATGAAGAATTAATCTATAATAGTGAAAAAATTATTAAAGAACATCCAGAACATTTCTATAAATACAGATTTGTATATGTTCCATATAGAAAATCATATGTATTTGATCATATAGAATTTGTTAAAGAATAAAATATAAAAGCACTTTTAGTGCTTTTTAATTTATGATAAAATTAATTTGGTGATATTATGAAAAAAAGAGCAATTTTAGTAGATGGAAATAATTTATTATTTAGAAGTTATTATGCTACTGCATATACAGGAAATTTAATGAAAAATTCTAAAGGTTTACCAACTAATGGATTATTTGGTTTTGTTAATATGATTAATAAAATTATTAGTGAAGAGAAACCTGAATATATGATGATTGCTTTTGATAAAGGCCATAATTTTAGACAGGATTTATATGAGAATTATAAAGATGGTAGAATAGCAACACCTGATGATTTAAAAATACAATTTCCAATAGCTAAAGAATTATGTGAACTAATGGGTATTAAATATATAGAACTTGATAATTATGAAGCTGATGATATCATAGGAACATTTGCTAAAATGGCTGATGAAGATAAGAATTATAATGCTACTATTATTAGTAGTGATAAAGATCTTTTACAATTAATTAGTGATGAAGTAGATGTTAAACTACTAAAACAAAAAGATTATATAATGATGAATAAAAAAACATTTTTTGAAACTTATGGATTAGAGCCAATAAAAATGATTGATATTAAATCTCTTATGGGAGATCCTAGTGATAATATTCCTGGTGTTAAAGGAATAGGGGAGAAAACAGCACTTAGTTTGTTACAAAAATATGGTTCTTTAGATGGAGTATATAAACACATTGATGAAATAAGTGGTAAGACTAAAGAGAAGTTAGAAAATGATAAAGATAATGCATATTTTTCATATAAATTAGCTACTATTTATAAAGATATTGAATTTGATTATACATTTGAAGATATTAAATATAATGGTCCTAAAGTAAGTGAATTAACTGAGAAATATAAAGAATTGGAATTTAATTCATTTTTAAAAACTATTAAACCTGTATCTACTGAAGTAAAAAGTGATATAGAAATAGTTAAAAATAGAATAGAATTAACTGGTAAATATAGTTTTTATTTAGAACTTGATAATTCTAATTATCATAAAGCAGATATAATAGGAGCTTCTATATATGATGGTAAGAAATTATATTATTTTGATAAAGCTGCTCTTATGTTAAATAAAGATTTATTAAAAAATGTATTAGTAACTTTTGATAATAAAAAGAATATTGTATTTTTAAATAAAATGAATATTCAAATAAATTGTGAATTTGATACTATGATAGCATCTTATTTATTAAACTATAATGTTAAAGAAGATGTATCATATTTAAGTACTACTTTTGGTATAGAAATACCTTATTATGAAAATATTATTAATAAGAAAAATCCTATGGAAGAAAAAGATATTATTAATGCTATTGTTATGAAAAGTAAATTTTTATATGATTCATATGAAGAATTTAATAATAAATTAGAAAGTGAAGAATTAAAAGATTTATATTATGATATTGAGCATCCTTTAATAGAAGTACTTTCTAGTATGGAAATTGAAGGTATTAGAGTTGATGGTAGTGTTATAGATGATTTAAAGGAAGATATTAAAATTAAAGTAGATAATTTAACTCATACTATATATAACTATGCAGGTGAAGAATTTAATATATCTAGTCCTAAGCAATTGGGATATATTCTATATGATAAATTAGGACTTCCTAAGGGAAGAGGTAAGAATGCTACTAGTACTGCTCATGAAGTACTTATTAAGTATGTAGACAAACATCCAATTATTAATGAAATTCTTGAATATAGAAATCTTAATAAGTTACTTACTACATATTTAGAGACATTTAATGATTATATTATGGAAGATGGAAAAATTCATACTATATATAAACAAACTGGTACTAGAACTGGTAGATTATCTTCAATTGATCCTAATCTTCAAAATATTCCTGTTAGAAGTGAAGAGGGGAGAAAAATAAGAAAGGCATTTTTGCCTAGTAAGAATTCTGTATTATTATCTAGTGATTATAGTCAAATAGAACTTAGAGTACTTGCTCATATATCAAATGCTAAATCTTTACAAGAAGCATTTATTAATGGAGAAGATATTCATACTCATGTAGCCTCTGATATATTTGATGTACCAGATGATAGTGTAACTCCTAATATGAGAAGAACTGCTAAGAGTGTTATATTTGGTATAGTGTATGGTATTAGTGGATATGGTCTTTCTGAAAACTTAGATATAACACCAACTGAAGGTAAAAAATATATAGAAAAATATTTACAATTATACCCTGAAGTAGATAAATATATGAAAGATATAGTTGAAAAAACTAGAGAAACTGGTTATGTTAGAACACTATTCAATAGAAAAAGAGAGATTGAAGAAATTAAGAATACTAATTATTTAATCCGTTCTATGGGAGATAGAATGGCTCTTAATACACCGATACAAGGAACAAGTGCTGATATATTAAAACTTGCTATGATTAAGTTATATAAAATATTAATTGAAAAGAAATATAAAACTAAAATATTATTACAAGTACATGATGAGTTAATCTTTGATGTACCTAATGAAGAATTAGATGAGATTAAAGAATTAGTTAAAGATACTATGGAAAATATATATAAATTATCTGTTCCTTTAAAAGTAAGTATTGAATATGGTAATAATTGGTATGAAGCTAAATAATATGATATAATTATAATAGGTGAATAGAATGTATAAACTATATAAAAAGTGTGAAAAAAGTTTAGATAATTTACATGGTTCATATGAAATACCTAATGTAGAAGAATATGATAAGCCATTTCTTTTATGTATTACACCACTTGCAGATAATTATAAAGCAGCCTTTGGAATTATTACTTGTGGAGCTGAAGCATCTAGAGTAAGAACTAGTAATGAATTAGCAGGTGGATTTAAAATAGAAGAAATGCCAATAGACTTTTTAGGTTTTGTTTATGATAGAGATAATACTAATGTACATAATGATTTTAATTCATTATTTGGATTTATCTATTCATTCTTAAAAAAAGGTAAGGATATTAAAAAACAAGCTAGGAAAATTAATATATTTGCATTTTGTAATTCAGGGCTTGAATATGCAGAATGTGAAAAAAGATTAGAAGTAGCATTGTTATCAGATGGATATACTGAAGGACAAATAGATGAAATATTATCACAAATATCATTAGTTACAATAGCAAGTGTAGCAAATACTGGAAAATTACATGCTACTAGTATTGCTTTTAAAGATGTAAATGATAGAGATATAAATGATAAAGTTGCTAAACTATGTGCTAAAAAGATGATTAGATTAAATAGAGATTCTATAGTAGATAGATTAGGGGAGAATGCTTTAGTATATGCATATAATGGTTTTGGTGATCATTTAATATCAGGATATTTTGCAGATAATAATATTGTTAAACCAACATTATGTTCTTGTGTATCTACTATTGTTGAAAATGCTATTAAAAATGCAAATAGTGAAGAGTTAATTCCATTAAATTGTAAAGATTTATTAAGAAAAATAATTAAGTTTAATGGTGAATTTGAAGATATAGATACATTAACTAGTATAATAGATGATACTGTTGATTATGGTGATGTAGGTAGATATAACTTAGAAGAACATAAATTGTTATTAGAAAAAGATAATATGTGTAAGGAACTAGCTAAACAAAAGCAAGAAGAATCTCGTAAATTATAAAAGAGTGATTACTCACTCTTTTTATATGGTTTATTTTTTATTTCTTCATCTAGTATATTTTCATAAATTGTAGAATATATTTGAGATACTCTATGTTCTATATTTAGTGTTTTATATTTACTAGTATCATATTTATTTAATATAGGTAATTCTATATTAGATTTAATTATATTTAAATAATTTTGTCCTTTATTACTAAAACCTAGTATTCTTATGTATTCAATATCTTTTATTGATTTATTTTCTTCTTTAGTAAATGAACATAGTATATGATTTAACATTCTATATATTCTATTATATGTATATCTTTTAGTTTTAATATTTTGAATTAGTTCATCTAGTGTATTAGATTCATTAATATATTTTTTTATTCTTGTAGGTAATCCTTCATCTACATCTAAATAAATACTTAAATCTTTTTCTGATATTATTTTATATTTTAAATATTCAAAGTATTTAGAAGCTATATTTTTGTTTTTTAATACATTTAGTGTATTTGTAGGTACCATGTGTGAAATATCTTTATTTTGGCTTAATTTTACTCTTATATTAGATGATGAAACAATATTATCAACTAGTTCATTGTCATGATAATCATTAGTTCTTTTTATATTATATGGTTTGAATGTATAATTATTTTTAATAATTTCTTTAATATATGAAAGAGCTAATAAATCATTAGGATCTTTTATTTCTTTTTGATTTAAATCTTTTAATGCATTATTTAAAGCAGTAGGGTAATTAATACCTTTATTCATATATTCTTTAACTAATTTATCAAATTCTTTATTTTCTATTTGAGTCTTAGCAGAACTAATAATATCATCTAAATTATCTGATTCAGTTCCAAAACATAAATAATCTATATTAAAATTATTTAATATTTTTAATGAATTAGATGCGAATATATCACTTGATTGAGTAGAGTATATATAAGGTAATTCAATAAAAATATCTACACCATTATCAATGGCAATCTTACATTTATCAAATTTATTTATTATTGATAGTTCTCCTCTTTGAGTAAATGAAGAAGAAGATACTACTATTATAATAGAATCTTTAAATATCTCTTTTATTTTATTAATTTGATATAAATGTCCATTATGAAATGGATTATATTCAGCTACTATACCAATTATTTTCATATTTCCTCCTCATTAACGTTGATAATTATATCAAAAATACATTGATTTTTCAAAAAAAATGACATTTTTACTTGATATTTTTTGTTATTTGTGAGAAAATACATTAGCAATGGAAAAGTGTAAATAAAAATCCTATATATAAAAAGGAGGAATAAAAATGAAATTAGATATTACTTTATTTGGAGCTTTACCTTTTAGAAGAGTTAGTAAAACTGCTAAAAGACAAAGAAGAACTCATTTAAAGAAAGCTGCTCCAACAGTAGCAAGTTGTCCTAATTGTGGAAACGCTCTTGCTCCTCATAGAGCTTGTACTAAGTGTGGATACTATAAAGGAAAAGAAGTTGTTAAAGTTAACAAAGAAGAAAAGTAGTCAATGTAAATTGACTTTTTTATTGCCTAAGAGAAATAATAATAAGACAAATGTCTTATTTTTTATTGAAAAAATATACTATTAAATGTTAAAATATACTTGGAGATGATAAATATGAAAAAAGGGTTTACACTAATTGAATTATTAGTTGTTATAGTTATTATAGGTGCTTTAGCAACATTAATATTACCAGGGTTATTATCTAACTATACAAAAGGTATGGCTAAAATAATGGCTACTGAAGAAAACTTAATAACAGATGCTGCTTCATTAGCGGTAATAGATTATTGTAATAAACCTATGTCTAAAGAGAAAAAAGCTCTTTGTGTGTATGATGAAGTTAAACAAGAAGGTTTAGTACAAAAGACAACTGTTGGTGGAGAAGAAGTATATTATATATGTACTCCAAATTTAAAAGAACAAGGTTATTATGATAATGATTTAGTATATGAAAATATTAAATGTAAAGCATTTACCACTTTTGAAAAAAGAGAAGGTAAATATGTAAATGGTAAAACTTATGCTCAATGTCTTGAAGATGGTGAATATGAAGCAGAATATGAAACTGATCCAAGTATAGATTTCAATGAAGATACTAGTCCATATAAATGTAATTGGGAGGATTAGTTGTGGCAAAGAAAGTTAAAATATATAAAATTGAAAATACTAATACCAAGGAAGGAAATAAAGCAATACTTCAATTTATAGTAGGAATTCTTGTTTATGCTTTTGTTCTTGAATGCGCAGCATATTTATTTAGAGGATTATTTATAAGTAATTTCTTTTATGCAATTATAGCTGCTTTAATACTTAGTATTTTAGATTATTATTTAAAACCATTATTAAAGTTTTTAACATTACCATTAAATATAATTACACTTGGTATTACTTATCCAATTGTAAATGTTATATTATTATGGATATGTGATTTAATAATGGGCAAATCATTTGAAATAGGTGGTTTAATAAGTGCTTTTGTAATAGCAATATTTATTAGTATATTTAGAATATTTTTAGATAATATAATTACAAGAAATGTATAAGGAGGCTAATTATGATATCAGTATCACCTGTAATTTTTTCAATAGGTCCATTTGAAATAAGATGGTATAGTGTTCTTATTTTATTAGGTGTAATAATTGGATATAAAATTATTACTAGTGAAACAAATAGATTTCATATTAAAAATGAATTTGTTTTTAATTTATTATTTTGGACACTAATAGTTGGTATATTATGTGCTAGAGTTTATTATGTTATATTTGAATGGGATTTCTATTCACATAATATAGCAGAAATATTTAAAATATGGCATGGTGGCTTAGCAATTCATGGTGGGCTAATTGGTGGAATTATTGTTATATTAGGATTTAGTAAAAAATATAATGTTGATTGTAGAAAGCTATTTGATATAATTTGTCCTGGGGTTATCTTTGCTCAAGCTATTGGTAGATGGGGTAATTTCTTTAATGGAGAAGCATATGGTACTGCTGTTGAATATGATACATTAGTTAAAATGAAAATCATTCCTCAATTTGTAGTAGATAATATGGAAATAAATGGTGTATATCATTTACCAATGTTCTATTTTGAATCAATATTATGTATTATAGGATTTATTATTTTATTAGTTATTAGAAGACAGAAATATGTTAAAAAAGGACAAATATTTGGTACTTATTTAGTTTGGTATGGATTTATTAGATTAATAATTGAGACATTTAGAACTGATAGTTTAATGTTATTTAACATTAAAATTGCTCAATTAGTTAGTGTAATAATGATAATATTTGGTTTCTATTTAATAGCAGTCCAAGCTAGAAAACCAAAATTAGATGAGCTTTATAATACATTTGATGAGGAAATAAAATATTAGGTGAAATTATGTATGATTGTATTATAGTAGGAATGGGGTGTGCTGGCATGAGTGCTGGCATTTATGCTAAAAGATCTGGATTAAATACACTTATGTTAGATGAAACTATGCCTGGTGAAAATCTAACTAAAATAAGTGTTATAGAAAACTATTTGGGTTTTAAAAGTATAACTGGTAGTGAACTTGCTTATCAAATGTTTGAACATATTAAATCAGAAAATGTACCATATAAAATTACAAAAGTATTAAAAATATCTATAAATGATGATGGTACTAAGACTGTTACTACTACTGATGGTGAATATAAAACTAAAGGTGTTATTATTGCAGGTGGTAGAAAATATAAAAAGAGTGGTCTTAAAAATGAAGATAAATATGTAGGAAAAGGTATTAGTTATTGTGCAGTATGTGATGCTCCACTATATAAAGATAAAAAAATAGTAGTATTAGGTGGCGGAAATAGTGCATTTGAAGAAGGAGCATATTTAAGTAGATTTGCATCTTCTGTAACTATTATTGTTAGAAATAAAATATCAGCAGATGTTTCTGCAAGAGAAAGTGTTAATCAAGAGAATATTAAAATAATTGCTGGTAGAAGTGTAGTAGAATTCTTAGGTGATGAATATATCACTGGAGTTAAATTAGATGATGATACAGTTATAGATTGTGATGGAGTATTTATATACTTTGGTAGTGTTGCTTCTACATCATTTATTGATGGATTAGATATAACAGATGAAAATGGATATATTTTAGTTGATAATTGTATGAAAACTAAGTATGATGGAATATATGCATGTGGAGATGTTATTAAAAAAGAATTGTATCAAATTGCTACTGCTGTAAGTGATGGTGCAGTAGCTGCTACTTGTTTAAAAAGGGAACTAGAAAAATGAAAGTTTTTATAGGATGTTCATCTTACGATGATCTAAATAAAATATATTATGACGAGGCAACTAAAGTTGCAAATAAACTTGTAAATAAAGATTTTTCTTTAGTATTTGGAGGATGTGCTCATGGAATAATGGGCACTGTTTATGATGTATTTAAATCTAATAATAAAGAAATATATGCTATACAAACTGCTCATTATAGTTATGAATTAGAAAATATTGTTTGTAATAAAAAAGTGGCACATACTACATTAGAACAATTAGAGTGTTTTATGAATGAGTCTGATGTGTTATTATTTTTGCCTGGGGGATATGGTACATTAAATGAAATATTTTATATGATAAGTGAATATGTAAATGAAACTCATCATAAAAATATAATTATTTATGATATAGATCATTATTTTGATGGTTTAAGGATGATGCTTAATAAAATTAAAAAAGAAAAGTTTGCATCTTTATATGATTTTGTTAAAATAGTAGATAATTTAAATGATTTAGATATTTTATTGGAGGAAATATGTTAGTATATGGTAAAAATGTAGCAAGAGAAATATTAAATTCTAATACTAAAATATTTAAAGTTTTTTTAGATAATAATTTTAATGATCAAGAACTAATGAGTATAATAACTAAAAAGAATCTTAAAAGATTTCATATAGATAGAAATAAATTAGATAAGATGTGTGATAATGGTATTACTCAAGGTATTGCTTTAGATATTGAGGAATTTAAATATTTAGATATAAATGATATAGTAAATGATAAAGATTCTAATTTTATAGTTATGTTAGATTCTTTAGAAGATCCTCATAATTTTGGAGCTATTATTAGAACTTGTGAATGTGCTGGGGTTAATTATATAATAATACCTAAAAAAAGAAGTGTATCTGTTAATTCAACTGTATATAAGACAAGTGCTGGAGCTTTAAATAATACAAAAATAGTTGAGGTAGTTAATTTATCAAATACTATTACTAAGTTAAAAGATTTAGGTTATTGGATATATGGTGCTGAAGCTGGTAGTAGTGATTTTAGAAGTGTAGATTATAGTGGAAAAACATGTTTAGTTATTGGTAGTGAAGGACATGGTTTAAAACAAATAGTTGCATCTTCTTGTGATCAAATTATATCTTTACCAATGAAAGGCAAAGTTAATTCGTTAAATGCTAGTGTAGCTGCTGGAATACTTATATATGAAATTATGAAATATAAATAGGAGGGTTATGGATTATAAAAAATTAAATGATAATGAATTAGTATATTTATGTTGTGAAAATAATGAAGATGCTATTAATATAATAGTAGAAAAATATAAACCACATATTTTAAAAATATTAAAAGAATTATTAAAAGAATATAATATTATTGGATATGAGGTATCTGATTTATATCAAGAAGGACTAATAGGACTTTTATTTGCTATTCATTCATATAAAGCAAATGAAAATACTACTTTTTATACATATTCTACTAAATGTATTAAGAATAATATTATGACTTTTATAAGACAATCATTTAGAAAGAAAAATAGAATACTTAATAATTCATATTCATTAGATAAATTATTTGAAGAGTCTAATGAAAATTATTATAATTTATTAAAAGATAATTCATTTGAACCAACTACATTATTATTTAAAAATGAAGATGAAAATGAAATAATTAATAGATTAAAAGCTAGATTAAGTAATAGTGAAAAACTAATATTTGATTTAAGATTAAAAGGTCTTAAAAATAGTGAAATAGCTGACTTATTAAGTAAAGATAAAAAGTATGTAGAAAATACTATGAATAGAATTAATAGAAAATATAAGAATTTATAATATTAAATAACTAGAAATAGTTATTTTTTATTTTTTAATATGATATAATTATTTTGAGGATGATATTATGTTTGATTATTTAAAAGGAATAGTAACTAAATGTATAGCAAATTATATTGTTATAGATGTTAATGGTGTTGGATATAGAGTTTATACATCTAACCCTTATAGATTTCATGAAGATGAAGAATATACTGTATATGTATATAATCATGTAAGAGAGGATGAATATACTATATATGGATTCTATAGTGAAGAAGAAAGAGACTTGTTTTTAAAACTAATTGATGTTAAAGGATTGGGCCCTAAAATGGCTTTATCAATACTTGCAACATCTTCTATAAATGGAGTTATTGATGCGATTGATAGAGAGAATATTTTATATCTTAAAAAGATACCTAAAATAGGTGAAAAATTAGCAAGACAAATTATTTTAGATTTAAAAGGTAAACTTGCTAGTATAGAAAGTCATGAAGAAGATAGTGATGAATTAGTTTTAGCTCTTGAATCATTAGGATATAAAAGTAGTGATGTTAAGAATGTTGTTGCTAAAGTAGATAAATCACAAACTATAGAATTACAAATTAAAGAAGCATTAAAATTATTATTAAAGTGAGGTTATTATGGTAATAGGAATAGATATGGACGATACAATTTGCTCTACTAATGAAAGAATAATTATAGAAGCAGATAAATATGATAAAGAAGTACTTGGTGGTACTGGTATTAAAGATATAACAGCATATGAATTTACTGAAATGATGGGTTGGGAAAAGGACATGAAAGGTAAATTCTTTGCAGATAGATTAGAATATATAATGGATAATGCAGAAATAAAACAATCTGCTAAAGAAGTAATTAATAAGTTACATGATGAAGGGAATAAAATACTTATTATTTCTTTTAGAAAAGGTAAATATATTAAAGATCCATATAAATTAACTACTGATTGGTTAGATAGACATGGCATTAAATATGATAAAGTATTTGTAGACACAGGAGAAAAAACAGATGAATGTCTTGAAAATGGAGTTAAATTATTTATAGATGATAAAGAAAGCCATTGCCAAGATGTTAGTAATGCTGGAGTAGATGTACTATTATTTACTAATCAATATAATCATGATGAGAATAGATTTACTAGAGTAAATAATTGGGATGAAGTGTATAAATATATAAAGGAGAATTATAATGGAGGAGAGAGTAGTAACTAATCATGAATTAACTGAAGATACTTTTGAAAAAAGTATTAGACCTGATTCATTTGATGAATATATTGGACAAACTGATGTTAAAGAGAATATTAAAGTATTTGTAGCAGCAGCTAAACTTAGAAATACTTCTCTTGATCATGTTTTATTATATGGTCCTCCAGGATTAGGAAAAACTACACTTGCTCATATTATTGCTAATGAACTAGGAAGTAATATTAAAACTGCTAGTGGACCTACTATTGAAAAAAGTGGTGATTTAGCAGCAATACTTTCTACTTTAGAACCTAATGATGTATTATTCATAGATGAAATTCATAGAATACCTAAATATATTGAAGAAATATTATATAGTGCTATGGAAGATTTTAAATTAGATATTATTATTGGTGGAGATGGACAAAGTAGGAGTATTAAAATTGATTTACCTCCATTTACATTAGTTGGAGCTACAACTAGAGCTGGAGATTTATCAAGCCCATTAAGAGATAGATTTGGTATAGTTTCTAAATTAGAATTCTATACTGATGATGAACTTACTCAAATAGTTGAAAGAACTGCTAGAGTAATAGGTTGTGAAATAGATCATGATGCTGCTTTTGAAATAGCAATTCGTAGTAGAAAAACTCCTCGTATAGCTAATAGACTCTTAAAAAGAGTTAGTGATTTTGCTTTAGTTGAGGGAAATGGTAAAATAGATTTAAATATAGTTAAAAAGAGCTTAGATCGCCTTAAAATTAACTCTCATGGCCTAGATAGAACTGATGAAGAATATCTAATGAGTATTATTAAGAAATTTAATGGTGGCCCTGTTGGTATTGAATCAATAGCTTCATCAATTGGAGAAGAAGCAACAACTATAGAAGATGTAATAGAACCATTCTTATTACAAGAAGGATATGTTAAAAGAACTAGTAGGGGAAGAGTTATAACAGAGAAGACTTATAGAGAATTTAAAATTAATGAACAAAAGACTTTATTTGATGAATATTAAGAGGTAAAAGATGGAAGAAGAAAGGAATTATGAAAATTTAGTAGAAGAAGCTAAAAATATAGCATTTCTTTCTTTTCGCAATTTTTTAAGAAATATTGGATTAAATGATTCATTATTTTCTCATTTATTTGAAACAAATGTTGAAATAGATTATACAGAAGATATTACTGAAGGAGAATGTTCTACATATGATCCTAATCAAGGTAAAAATAAAGATAGTATCTATATTGGAATTGATTATTTAGATGATATGTTTAATGAAATAGAACAGGGCGGTAATGGAAACTTAGTTATTTTAGATATAGCCACTAGTATAGTTCATGAGCTTATTCATAAATGTAGATTAGTTACTTTAAAACAAGAAGTAACTCTTTTAAATGCTTCTAATGAAATATACAAGAATGCTGAAGTATATCATAAAATATGTAAGGAAATAAATGAATATGATGATTTATTAGCACTATCTTTATTAAAAGATAAAATTAAAGGAAGATATATTCCTATTAAAGTTAAAATATATAAAAATGGATATTATACTTTTGTAGCATATAATAAAAGAATGAGAACTTTTAATGTTTATGAAAAACAAATGTTTAATGCTAGATATAATGGAGATATAGATAAATTTATGTTAGATCTTGCTAAAGAAGTATCTTTAAAACTTGGTCATACTCCTACATATATGCATAGAAGTTTCTTAACTAATGGAAACAGAAATATTATATTTAATTCAATGGATTTATATACATTACCTATAAATGATAAAGATGATCCAATAAATACAAAACAAAAAGCTTTAAATAAGTTATCTGAAATTAAGTATTTTCTTCATTATCAAGAAATATTAGAAGAAACTGTAACTGAAGTATTATCAAATATGATAATTATGTCTAGAAATAAAGATAAATTAAATATAGATACTTTAACTAATAGAATAGCTAGTAGAGATAATTCAAATAGAGTAAAAGCAGCCGCTAATTTTATAAATAAAGGTGGTTTGAATCTAATAAAAGGATTTGTTTTAACACCATATGAAGAAGAATTTAGAAATGTATTTTATGAATATTATAAAGATGATTATAATAGTTTCTTATCTAAATTTAGTAAAGTAGATAATAAAGAAGAATTATTAGATGAAGTTAATGAAATAACTGATAGTAAATTATCAAGATAAAAACAGAACTATTTATATAGTTCTGTTTTATATTTCTCAATTATTTCATTCATAAGAATTATATAATCTTTTTCTTCAGCTCTTTCTTCTTCTGATAGAGTAAATAAATCATTTATTTCAATCTTTTTAAGACCATTATCTGATACAAATTTCTCTTGTGAAGTATTTAATTCTTGACCTTCAATATAATATAAATATTCAATCTTTTTATCAGCAATTAGCTTTTTAGCATCTGCATATGATTTATCAGATTGCTCATTTTTTTCATCAATAGATATTACATTAATATTATATTTAGTTAAGAAGTTTAAGTCATCTGATGCTGATAAAATAGTATCATAGTTACCATTTCTTCCTATATTATATAATTGAACATCTAATTCAGATATTTTTTCATTTAATAAATCATAATTTTTAGCTATTTCTTCTTTAACATATGCATTATCATTATATTCAATTAAACTTGATTTAATATTACTACATAGCATTAAATAGTTAGCAGGATTTAACCATACTCTTGTATAACTATAATTATTTGATATACCTTTAGTAGCATCTATTATTTGAATTTTACCATTTATATTTAACAAATCTCTTGCTAGAAAAGCTTCATTAGATATACCTGAATATATAAATGTTTCTCCTTCGGCATATTTTTCTTTCTTTTTATCAGTTACTTCATATTTTGAATTAGCTCCATTTGGATAAACACTTGATATATTAGCATGATCTTTATACAACATAGTAGTTGCATATTCAATAGGATAACTAGTAGTATATACAAATTTATCACTAAAATCTTCTACAAAATCACAACCACTTAATAATAAGATAATTGATAATAAAACTAATATTTTTTTCATACTTCATCTCCCTTAATAACAGGGTCATATCCAAATTTACCAAATGGATGACACCTTAGTATTCTTTTAATTCCTTTTATAATTCCTCTAACTCCATATAATTCAATACATTCTTTCATATATTCACTACATGTAGGAGTAAATCTACAAGCGGAATGTGAATGTAGAGGCATTATTTGATATAAATTAATTAATTTAATTAATATTTTTTTCATATGATTAATTATATTACAAAATACATAAAAATGAAATAGTATTACTAATAATTTTATGATACAATTACAATAGGTGATAGAATGAAAAAGGTATTATATTTATTATTAGTTATCGCTCTTATAGTTCCTTTAAGGGTAGGTGCTGCAGGATTAAAAGTATTAAGTGTTAGGAATGATACTATATTAAAACAAGATTCAAATAACAACTCACATGACTTGTATATTAGGTCTATTATATCAGATGAAAAATCTACTACTCTTGATGTTTCTAGTAATAATTCAATTGTATCTTACTATAAATATAATATCTATTATTATGATAAAGATAATAATATAATAGAACATAAATATGGATATCTAGATGTAGGTAAACAAACTATTAAACATGAAGTAAATGAAAATAATAGAAGTTATTCATTATTTATTTATCCAATGCATGGTAGTGTTCCACCTGAATTAAGAGATGATTCTTTAGCAAAAGGTGTGGATAATGAAGATTATTTTGAAATTGATTATAAATTAAAAGGTATATTAAACTTTTCTAATTTTAAAAAATTTAATAAAGAAACATTTGTATTTTTATTAGTATTAGTTTATTTTATAGGATCAATAATATTCTTTGTTATAAATACTAATAAATTTAAACAAGGTCAAAATTTAGATATAAAAAATCTAAAAGATTTAGGAGATTTTAATAATAAAAATGCTATTGATGCTAGTTATATATTTAATAATTATAAAATGATTAGTAATTATAATACAGTTATATTACTTGAATTAGCACAAAGAGGTTATATAGAAATAGTTGAAGAAGAAAATGGATATTTTGTAAAGAAAAAAGAGTTACCTTCTAACAGAGAAAAAGATGATAAATACTTTGAACAATTCTATAATGATATGTTTCAACATGAAGATACTATTAGTATTGGTAAATCAAAACTAATAATTGGTAGTGATATATTTTTAGTAAATAATTCATTAATTAAAAAGAATGAGATACCTCCTGAAGCTAAAGCAGTTAATTCTAAATTTAAATTATTAACTATATTTGAATTATTATTACTTCTTGGAGTAGCAATATTATTAAATCCATATACTTATAGTATTTGGTCTATATTTATAATAATATTTAATCTTCCTATGCAAATAATATCTTTTGCTTTCTTTTTAGTATTTAAAGCAATTTTAAGATTTAGACTTTCTCTAACACCTAAGAATATATTTGTTTGTATAGTAATGATGTTTCTTAACATAATATTTTTGCAAGGAACTTTACCTCTTGATATTATGCTTATAATATTAGTATCTTTAATATATTTAGGAGCTCTTGTTAATTCATTTAATAAAGATTTATTGTTATCTAATAATTCTACATATAAAGCTACTATGAGTTTAAGAAAATATATTCTTGGTTTACCAACTTATGATACAAATAATAATTTACTAGATATTCTTCCATATGTATATGCTTTAAATATACCTGTTGAAAGACTTCAAAAATTAGAATTATCATCTAGTCCAAAGTGGTTTACTACTCATAATACTAAAGATGAAAGAAATGTATTAGTAAAACTTGCTACCATGGTAGAAGGTGATGCAACTATGTATGTTAATAAGAGAACTAAAACTGCTTTCTTAAAAGATGAAGAAGTAATAAAAGAATCAAGGAGTGTAGTAGAAACAGTTCATAATATGGATGATACTCCTTCAAATAAAGAAAATGATACTCCTAAAGAATAATTAATGTTATAATTGGAATGTGATTTTTATGAAAAATATTTTTAAAAAATTTGGTGTTGTTATAAAAGATACTAAACTACTTGGTACTGCTCTTACTCATAGTAGTTATGCTAATGAACATGGTGGAGAATCTTATGAAAGATTAGAATATCTAGGAGATGCAGTACTTGAAATAGTTTGTAGTGATTACTTGTATCATCATACAGATAAAACTGAAGGTGAAATGAGTAGATTAAGAAGTTTATATGTTTGTGAAAATGCATTATATGAATATTCTAAAGAAATAAATTTAAAAGATTATATTTATTTAGGCAATAGTGTAGAAGAAGCAAATAAGACTATAATAGCTGATGTCTTTGAAGCATGTATTGCTGTTGTATATTTAGAATGTGGTTTATCTACTGTTAAGAAGATATTTAATAACTTAATCGTACCTTATATAGAAAGACAAGAAGATTTCTTAATGGATTATAAGAGTTTATTACAAGAAGATGTACAAACAGTTAGAAAGAGTGTTGAATATAAATTAGTTAGTGAAGAAGGACCAGCTCATAATAAAACATTTGTAGTAGATGTTGTTATAGATGGTTTAGTTTATGGAACAGGAAAAGGATGTTCTAAAAAAGAAGCAGAGCAAAATGCAGCTAAAGAAGCATATAATAAAAGAGCAATTTAATTGCTTTTTTATTTTTAATAATTAAATAATGTGATATAATTATTTATGCATAGTAGGTGATTTGATGTATATAAAGGCAATTAAAATTAATGGATTCAAGAGTTTTGCAGATAAAATGACTATTGAACTAGATCCTACATTTACAGGTATAGTTGGACCAAATGGTAGTGGAAAAAGTAATATAGTAGATGCTGTTAAATGGGTTCTTGGAGAACAAAGTATTAAAGCACTTCGTGGGTCAAATAATATGACCGATGTTATTTTTAATGGTTCTTTATCTAGACAACCATCTAATTTTGCTAGTGTATGTATTATTTTTGATAATCAAGATAGGTTATTGAATATAGATTTTAATGATGTTGAAATTAAAAGAACAGTGTATAAAACAGGTGAAAATGAATATTCTATTAATGGAGAAAAATGTAGACTTAAAGATATTACAAATCTATTATTAGATACTAGAGGTAGTAAAGAATCTTTTAATATTATTCCTCAAAATAAAATAGATCAAATATTAAGCGAAAAACCAGAAGAGAGAAGGGTAATATTTGAAGACGCAGCAGGAGTTTTAAAATATAAGAAAAGAAAAGAAGAAAGTTTATCTAAATTAGTTAAAACTCATGATAATATTGAAAGAATTAATTTAATAATAGATGAAAATTCTGAAAACTTATTACCACTTGAAGAAAGTGCTAAGAAAGCTAAAGAATATAAAGAAGCTAAATCAAAACTAGAAAGTATTGAAATAGCACTTATAGCTAAAGATATAACTACTTTTAGTGATGATGTAGTTGTTAAAAAGAATAAGAAATTAAAATTAGAAGAAGAATTATCAGAATTATCTTCTTCATATACATCAGATGATACTCAAGTAGAAAAAATTAAAATAGATATATTAAAACTTGATGAAAAAATTAATAAAACTAGTAGTGAAATATTTAATTTAAATGAAAGTTTAATATCACTTAGTAATAAGAAAACTCTATTAACTGAAAGAAATAAGTATGATAAAAAGAGTAATGAGATTAAAAATAAACTTATTGATTTAAAAGAAAGAGAAGGTTCTCTTAAAAATTCTATTTCTTCTATTAATTTAGATATTAATAATTTAAATAAATCTAAAGAAGATTTAAATCATAAATTAACTGATTTAACTAGTGAATATAATACTATTAATGTTAAAAGAGATAGTATAAATAATGAAATAAATAATAGAAATAAAAAATTATTAGATATAAGAAATAAAATAGACATTATAGAGACTAATTTATCTAGTTTGAATAAAATACCATTTGCAGTTAAAAATATAGTAGGAAATGCTACTTTAAGAGGTATATATAATATTCTAGGTAATGTTATTGATACTAAAGATGAATATGTAATTATGTTAGATACAGCTTTAGGAGCATCATCTAATAATATCATTACTGAAGATGAAGTATGTGCTAAAGAAGCAATTGAATATCTAAAAAGAAAGAATCTTGGAAGAGCAACATTCTTTCCATTAAATGTTATAAAACCTCGTAGTATAGAACCAGATATGTTAAAAGATTTAAAAAATATAGTTGGTTTTGTAGGAGTAGCAAGTGACCTAGTGACATATGATACTAAGTTCTATAATATTATAATGAATCAATTAGGAAATATTATTGTTTGTGATAATATTGATAATGCAACTAAGATTAGTAAGAAAATTAATCATAAATATAGAGTTATTACATTAGATGGAGATGTTATTCATACTGGTGGAATAATGAGTGGAGGAAGTTATAAAAAATCAAATTCATATATAAGTGATAAATATGAATTAGATAGATTAAAATCTAATATTGATGTAGTAAATAATGAAATAAAAGATTATTCATCATCACTTAAAGAAATAGAAGATAATCTAAATATTATTAAAGATAAAATATATAATTTAAATATTGATATTGTTAAAAATAATGAAACTTTAAATAATAAATTATCATGGTTAGAGAACATTAAACATGAACATGAAATGATACTTGATGAAATAAATAATTTAAGTGAAAATAGTTTAGATAAAGAATTAGATCAAGTATTAAAACAATATTATGAGCATGAACAAAAGAAAAACTCTCTAGAAAAACAATTAGAAGTATTAAATAAAGAAAAGAGTAGTTTAAATAGTAATTTAGCTGAAGTAGAAGCATCTATTAAGAAAACTAATGCTAAACAAAATAGTTTAACTAATGAAATTAATGAACTAGAAATTGATATAACTAAATTAAATATGAATTTAGATAGTTTACTTACTAGACTTAGTGAAGAATATTCTCTTGGATATGAAAAAGCTAAGAATGAATATATTTTAGAAATAGATGAAAATGAAGCTAGAAGTGAAGTAACATCTCTTAGAAGAAAAATTAAATCTCTTGGAGAAGTTAATCTTGGAAGTATTGATGAATATGAAAGAATATCTAAGAGAGTATCTTTCTTAACTAAACAAAAAACAGACTTAGAAAGTAGTGAGCAAGATTTATTAAAAATAATTGATGATATGGATAATGTTATGAAAGATAAATTTGTAGATACATTTAATAAAATCAATATAGAATTTAATAAAGTATTTAAAACACTATTTAAAGGTGGATCTGCTCATTTAGAAATGACAGATAAATCTAATGTTCTTGAAACAGGTATTGATATAATAGCAGTACCTCCTGGAAAGAATCTAAAACCATTAAGTTTATTATCAGGTGGAGAAAGAACAATGACTGCAATAAGTTTATTATTCTCAATAATGAATTTAGAGCATGTACCTTTTGTAATACTAGATGAAGTAGAATCTGCTTTAGATGAAGCAAATGCTACTATATTTGGTGAATATTTACAAAATTATAAAGGTAAGACTCAATTACTTGTAATAACACATAAAAAGAAAACTATGGAATATTTAGATAAACTATATGGTATTACAATGCAAGAATCTGGTGTATCTAAAATAGTTAGTGTTAAATTAGACTAAATAAAAAATCCTATTTCTAGGATTTTTTTATTTCATTTTAATTGTATTTAATATAGTATCTAGATATTCATCACATTCATTATTACCATACATAGAAGTATAATCGAATAATAATATTAGTCCATCTGAACTATCTACTATAAATCTATTTGTTTGACCACCTTGAGTAGATGGAGTAACAATTTTATTCCATTCAGTTCCATTTATTGATTGTGTAACTGATGTTGTATTATCAGCTTTAGTAATTTTATCTACTAATTCACTAGTATTAGCTGCTGTTTCATTAGATAAAATTCTAAATGTAGCAGTACATGTATTATTATCAGTACTGAATTCATATTTATTTCCAGTTTGAGTAAATTTACTAGGAACAGTATAAGTTAAGTAATCTGAAACATTTTTAGAAGTATCATCAACTAATATATAAGTTATTGTTTCTTCAGAACCGCTTCCTGAATCACTTATAGCAAGTATATTAGCTTTTAAATTAATTTTAGCATTAACATTATTATTTATTTTCTTTAATTTGATTCCTTGTGCTAATTGAGTAGTGTAGAAGTCACTATATTCAAATGTTTTAAATATTGTTCCTTCAATATTACCATTTTCAACTCCAACAGCATCAATCATAAGTTTAACTACATCTTCTTGAGCAGGATCATTTGAATTATATACAGTATCTAAATATTTAACACCGCTTTCTTCTTTATATTCAAAATTAACTGTGAAGTTTATAGCATTATTTTTATAATTAACAGAAATTCCTGAATCAGTAAGATTAGCTTTAACTTTTCTACCTTCTATATTATTTAAGTTTTTAACTTGACTTAAATTATTAAATCTATCTACATAACTATTTACCTCAGTTCTTACTTTACCTGAGTTTCCATAACCTAAATAGTTAAGTGCAAAACCTCCACCACCAATTATTAAGAATATTGCAAAAATTACCCCCCAAACTAACAACCTCTTTTTATTTATTCCTGTCATAACATCTTCTCCTATATTAATTATTATATGTCATTAATTAAAAAAAGTAAACAAATTATTTTAGTTTACTTTTAAATTGCTCTCATATTATCTTTATTTTTAAATGGATTTTTAGGATCTATTCTATCTACGAATAATATGCCATTTAAATGATCAATTTCGTGTTGAAATGCTACTGCTATTTCTTCTCTTACTCTTGCTGATTGTTTATTACCAAATTCATCAAAATATTCAACTGTAATTCTAGCATATCTAGGTACAATACCTTCAACATATCTATTTACACTTAAACAACCTTCACCTTCTTCAACATATATCATTTCTTCAGAATTAGATACTATTTTAGGATTAACAACTTTATATTCATCAAAAGTTCCATCTTCATTTTTATAAGAAATTACAAAGAATCTTTTTTTAATACCTAATTGAATAGCTGAAAGACCCATACCAGCACGAATATTATTTTTTTCTGCATATTCTTCATCTTGAGATAATCTTAAATACATAACCATTTCATTTATTAATGAAATATCCTCACTAGATAGGGGAAAAGTAACAGGTAAGCTTTTTTCTCTTAAAATTTTTTCTTTTTCATCTAAAATATCACATTGATTTAGCATATCCTTTTTCCTCCACAAACATTTTACCAAAAACTATCAATTATTTCAAATTTTATTGAAAAAAAGACTTAATAATTATATAATTGTTATAGTGTAAGAGTAGGTGAATATGTTAAAAAATAGATATTTCATATTATTTGCTTATATTGGAATAGTACTTAGTGTACTAGTTTTTGGTATGTCTACATATGCATATATTAAGGTAGATTTAAACGAAGAAGAAGACCCAATTATTATAAAAACTTATGATAAAAATGTAGAAGTTAATTATGTAGATACTAGTAATGTTGCATTAGTAAATGCTTACACTGGACAAAAGATAGTTAAAACTTTCTATATAGAAAATAAAAGTCAAGGAGTAGCATACTATGACATTATTTTAGAAAATGTTATAAATGATTTTTCAAATAAAGAAGATTTAATATATTCAATTAAATCTGATAATGGTGCTATTGTATATGATAAGATAGCTCCTAGTGAAGATGTTATCCTAGCATCTAATATTAAAATAGAAGTTGGTGAAAAACATAGTTATGAAATGACTATTACATTCTTAAAAACAGAAGAAGATCAAAGTAATAATATGAATAAAACATTCTCTTCAAATATTAATGTAATTGCATCTAAAGGTATTAATAGTGGAGAGTTAATATATAAAAATGAAACTTTATTAGAAGAGATAATATCATCTTTAGTATCTAATACAGAATCAAAAGAATATACTAGTGGAAAAGATGGTGTTTATTATACAAATAATTCTATAAATGGAAGTACAGTATATTTTTATAGAGGATCTAAAAACTTAAATAATAATGTATTAATCGGAGATATGTGTTATAAGATTCTAAGAACTAGTGAAGATAATGGAATTAAACTTATTTATAATGGTAAATATATAAATAATCAATGTGATTACTCATTAGTAGAAGATAAAATAGCTTATAATAATCAATCCAATTATAATGCTTATGTTGGATATATGTTTGGTAATGTAAGTAGTGATAATTATGATGCAGAACATAAAAATAGCAATTCTAGTGATATGAAAAAATTTTTAGATGTTTGGTTTAATACAAATATTGAACCATATGAAGAGCTAATAGATATACATTCTATATATTGTAATAATAGAACTACTAAAAAATTTAATTATAATGGAATACTTTATAATACTAATGGATATAGTAATTATAATACAGGGTATTTACTTATGAATAATTACTTCATTAATGATGAAAATAATGATATAACATATGATTGTGATAAACAAGATAGATTCTCAGTAGATAATGAATATAGTAATAATAAATTAAACTATCCAATTGGACTTCTTACTATTGAAGAAGCATATTATGCTGGATTTGTTCCTAATAAGAATACTAAATCTAAAGATTTTAAAACTTTAAATACAAATAATTTCTTGTATTTAAATAGTGAATATATGACTATGACACCTGCATATTATAATGGACAAGATGCATATAACTTTGTTATGTCTAAGAATAGAGTTATTCCTGCAAAAGTATCTAATTTATATAATGTAAGACCTGTTATTACAGTTAAAAAAGATGCTAAGATACTATCAGGTACTGGGACTGATATAGATCCATTCGTACTAGCTGAGTTAATACAGAAAGAAAGTGATGAGGAAGAATGAATATATTAGATGCAGTAATTATAGTATTACTAATAGTAGGTGTACTAGGAGGTATTAGAAGAGGTCTTATTAAAGAAGTAGTTCTTTTAGTAGGGCTAATTGCTATAGTAGTAGTTTCTTGGTATTTAAGATTACCAATATCTACATTCTTGTATAAGCATTTACCATTCTTTGGATTTAATGGATTATTTAAAGATATAAGTATATTAAATATATTATTATATGAACTAATAGCTTTCTTAGCAGTATTTACAGTACTTTCATTAGTATTAACTGTATTATTAAAAATAAGTGGACTTATTGAAAAAATATTAAATGCCACAATTATACTTGGTATATTTTCTAAAATAGGTGGTGCAATAGTAGGTTTTATTGAATCATATATCATAATATATATAATCTTATTTGTAGTAAATCAACCATTTATACATATGACTGGTATAGAAGATTCTAAATTATCTGATTTTATATTAAATAATACTCCTGTATTATCTTCTATAACAGATAAAACAAGAAAAACAATAAATGATGTAAATAACCTAATAGAAATATATAAAAGTACAGGAAAAACAAAAGATGAAAATGATAAAGCTAAATTAAATGAAGAAATGATTAAAATATTTATTAAATATGATATAATAAGTCAAGAAAATTTAAGTTATTTAAAAGAGAAAGGAAAGATATAATATGGTACATTTAGATAAAGAAGATTTTAAAGAACTAATTCAAAAAGGAAACAAGGTAGTTGATTTCTATGCTGAATGGTGTGGACCTTGTAGAATGATGAGTGGAGAATTAGAAAAACTAGATGATAAATTAGAAATTATTAAAGTAAATATAGATAATTTTTCTGAATTAGCAGATGAATATAAAGTAATGAGTATTCCAACTGTAATGTTTTTCAAAGATGGAGAAAAAGTAGAAGAATTCGTTGGATTTAGAGATAGTGATAAAATAATAGAGATAGCTAATGAAGCATTTAAATAAGAACTTTAAAAAGTTCTTTTTTTATGATATAATCTAGTCGCAAAGGAAGGTGAACGCTAGGCTGTTTTCCTAGTAGTTTTATGGATTATAAAAATATAGAGACATATAATTATGATTTAGATGAATCACTTATTGCACAAACTCCTATTAAGGAAAGAGATCATTCTAAATTATTAGTGGTAAATAAAAATAATGGTAAATATAAAGATGAAGTCTTTTATAATATAATAAATTGTTTACATAAAGGTGATGTTTTAGTACTTAATAATACTAAAGTTTTACCAAGTAGAATAATTGGTTATAAAACTGATACTAATGCTAAAATAGAAGTT
>JAEEGL011025764.1_pt1 | contig 36479 bp, 35 predicted proteins | sample 9134231 | NCBI WGS metagenome assembly JAEEGL01 (sample SAMN16246548, study PRJNA631951) | gut metagenome | biome: gut microbiome; feature: rumen; material: fiber-attached | host: Bos | place: Iran: Karaj | collected 2018-10 | reverse complement strand
ATCAATGACGCAATCGAGATTACAAGAGCGGACAAAACCAAACTTGTGGTTGAAGTTGCACAGCATCTGGGAGATGATACCGTACGTTGTATCGCCCTTGGACCTACCGACGGATTAGTTCGTGGTATGGATGCCATCGCAACCGGCGCACCGATTTCGGTACCGGTTGGTGAGGAAACCTTGGGACGAATCTTTAACGTACTTGGTGAACCAATTGATAACAAAGAAGCGCCGACCACAAAGGAACGCATGCCGATTCACAGACCGGCTCCAACCTTTGAAGAGCAGGCAACTTCTTCCGAAATGTTAGAAACAGGAATCAAGGTCGTAGATCTTCTTTGCCCCTATCAGAGAGGTGGAAAGATTGGTTTGTTCGGTGGTGCCGGTGTAGGTAAAACCGTACTTATCCAGGAGTTGATTCACAATATTGCTACCGAGCACGGTGGTTATTCCGTATTTACCGGTGTAGGCGAGCGTACCCGTGAAGGAAATGACCTTTATTATGAAATGAAGGAATCCGGGGTTATCGACAAGACCTGCATGGTATTCGGACAGATGAATGAGCCCCCCGGAGCTCGTATGAGAGTAGGTCTTACCGGACTTACCATGGCAGAGTACTTCCGTGATAAAGGTGGAAAGGATGTGTTACTCTTCATCGATAACATCTTCCGTTTTACTCAGGCAGGTTCTGAGGTATCCGCTTTGCTTGGACGTATGCCATCAGCCGTAGGTTACCAGCCTACACTTGCTACAGAGATGGGTGCTTTGCAGGAGCGTATTACATCTACAAAGAACGGTTCCATTACTTCCGTTCAGGCTGTATACGTGCCTGCGGACGACTTAACTGACCCGGCTCCGGCAACTACCTTCGCTCACTTGGATGCTACCACTGTATTGGAGCGTTCCATCGCAGAGCTTGGTATTTACCCGGCAGTGGATCCTTTGGGTTCTACTTCTCGTATCCTTGATCCTCGTATCGTAGGTCAGGAGCACTTTGAAGTTGCCCGCGGTGTTCAGGAACTCTTACAGAAGTACAGATGGTTACAGGATATCAGCGCCATCCTTGGTATGGACGAACTTTCTGAAGAAGATAAGTTGGTTGTATCCCGTGCCCGTAAAGTACAGAGATTCTTGTCTCAGCCATTCTTTGTTGCTACACAGTTTACCGGATTGGACGGAAAATACGTTCCGATTGCGGAGACCATTCGCGGATTTAAAGAAATCTTAGAGGGACGCATGGATGATGTTCCGGAAGGTTATTTCTTGAATGCAGGTACTATTGACGAAGTTCGTGCAAAAATGAACTAAGGAGGGTGCCCATGGCAGAAGCGAGTAACAAATTTGTGGTAGAAATCATCACACCGGATCGCGTTTTTTATAAGGGCGATGGGACGATGATTGAATTTAATACTACAGAAGGCGAAATAGGTGTATACAAGAACCATGTGCCTACCACGGTGGTTTTAGCTCCGGGGATTGTTACCATTCATGAAGATGAAGGCGAAAAAAAGGCTGCGGTGCATGCCGGATTTGCAGAGATTCTTAATGATAAGGTTACTTTGCTGGCAGAAGTGGCTGAGTGGCCGGAGGAAATTGATGTGGCCCGAGCAAAGGCAGCAGAGGAAAGAGCGCAGTCTCGTCTTTCTGCAAAAGAAGAGGGATTGGATGTTCTTCGAGCAGAGCTTGCATTAAAACGAGCCTGGGTTCGCCAGAAAATCGTAGGGTAATGCGTATGGAGAATAGACGAAAAATCGTTAATAAAGATATCATTCGTGACTTACAGATGGATTTGCAGAGAGTGCAGGCGGAAAAAGCCAAGCTTGAAGCGGAATTAAGTCGTGTTGTCGGACGGGAAAAAGCTATTCTTGAGGATTTGGGAAAGTTTTCCGACGACAAGTACGAGGAGGACATGCTTCAACTTGTATACGAACAGCGCAAGAAAATGAAAGAATAACGAAAAGGAGACAGAGGGACGGTTCTCTGTCTCCTTTTCTTAATATGTTCTTATGGAATCGTCATCTCCCGTAGTTTGGTCCAAAGCAGTGATTCTGATTTCGTAGCTGCCTCCGTTTGAAAGGGAGACTTCGCAAACATCCCCGACTTTGTGTCCCAGAAGGGCTTTTCCGATGGGGGATTCGTTGGAAATCTTTCCGGATACCGTATTTCCACGGATGGAAGTTACGATTTTTACGGTTTCTTCTTCGTCATCATCTACGTATTTGAAAGTCACTGTGTTATTCAAGGACACTACACCTTCGGATGAGGTATCATCGATGATGATAGCGTTTTTAATCATATTTTCCAAATAGCGGATGCGGCTGTCATTTTGTCCCTTGGCACGCTTTGCTGCGTAGTATTCAAAGTTCTCGGACAAATCTCCCTGGGCGCGAGCCTCCTTTAATTCCTGAATCAGCTTCGGACGCTGGACTAAAGTACGGTCACGGATTTCCGCTTCTATTTTTTCAACATCGTTTTTCGTTAACTGTGGTTTCATGTTCACCTCCGAAATTCAGTACCTATCATATCACGAAAAAGCAAAAAATTCTTCTGTTTTCTAATGAAAAATACCCGGGTTTATTTTATAATATAAGTTCAGGAACTATTAATATTTTGGTTTGAAGGAGATTAGCGCCTATGTCCTACAGAGAAGTCTATGAACAATGGTGTACCGATGAGTATTTCGACGAGAAAACCAGAGCGGAGCTTCAATCATTAACCGACGAAAAAGAGATTGAAGACCGTTTTTATCGAAGCCTTGAGTTTGGTACCGGCGGCCTTCGCGGCATTATCGGTGCAGGCACCAATCGTATGAACATCTATACCGTACGTCAGGCTACCCAGGGATTGGCAAATTATATTATCGCTCAGGGTGGTCAGGAAAAGGGCGTGGCCATTGCCTATGACAGTCGACTGATGTCGCCGGAGTTTTCCAAAGAGGCAGCACTTTGCTTAGCGGCAAATGGTATCAAGGCCTATCGTTTTGAATCACTTCGCCCTACACCGGAGCTTTCTTTCGCGGTTCGCGAGCTTCATTGTATTGCCGGTATCGTAATTACCGCATCTCATAATCCAAGAGAGTATAACGGATATAAGGTTTACTGGGAGGACGGTGCCCAGATTACTCCGCCTCACGATAAAAACATTTTGGCAGAGGTGGCAAAGGTTACGGACTTCCACGACTGTAAGACCATTAAGGTTTCCGAAGCCCGTGAGAAAAAGCTTTACATCAATATTGGTGAAAAGGTTGACGATGCCTACATGAGAGAGCTGAAAAAGCAGACCATTCATCCGGAAGTCATTCGAGAAATGGCAAAGGATTTTACCATCGTATATACGCCGCTTAACGGTTCCGGCAATCGCCCGGTCCGCCGTGTGCTAAAAGAGTTGGGATTTGAAAAAGTCTTTGTGGTGCGTGAGCAGGAAGCACCGGACGGAAACTTCCCCACCCTTCCATATCCGAATCCCGAGGATCCAAATGCCTACACCTTAGCATTAAAGCTGGCAAAAGAAGTGGATGCGGATATTATTTTGGCGACAGACCCGGATGCAGATCGATTGGGCGTGTATTGTAAGGATACAAAGACCGGTGAGTATGTTTCCTTTACGGGAAATATGTCCGGCATGTTGATTGCAGAGTATATTTTGCGGGAGCGGTCGTTTGAAAAAACCCTGCCACCCCATCCGGCACTGGTGGAGACTATTGTTACCACGGATATGGCAAAGGCTATCGCAAAAGAATATAACGTAAATTTGATTGAAGTATTGACCGGATTTAAGTTTATCGGGGAGCAGATTCGTCTGTTTGAAGAGAATCAGACCTATCATTATGTATTTGGTTTGGAGGAAAGCTATGGATGCTTGGCCGGTACCTATGCCAGAGATAAGGACGCCTGTGTGGCAGTGATGCTTCTTTGCGAAGTGGCAGCTTTTTACAAGAGTCAGGGAAAGACCCTTTGGGATGCCATGTTAGATATGTATGAGAAGTACGGCTATTTCAAAGAGGGACTTCATACCGTGACTTTAAAGGGCATGGACGGTGCGGCACAGATTTCTGCCATGATGGAAAAGGCCAGAAAGAATCCGCCGGTATCCTTGGCGGGATTAAGAGTGGAAGCTCTTCGCGATTATACAAAAGACGAGCGTCGCGATATGAAGACCGGAGAAGTAACACCCACCGGATTGCCGAATTCCAACGTGTTGTATTTTGAACTGGAAAACAATTCCTGGTGCTGTATTCGTCCTTCCGGAACGGAGCCGAAGATTAAATACTACTTTGGCGTAAAAGGAACATCTTTGGAGGATTCGGAAGAAAAACTAAACGCATTAAAGGATGCGCTGATTCAATTTATGGGTGAATAAGGAGGCATAAAATGCCAAAGCTTGATATTGAAAAATCAAAAGAAGCCCTTCATAAGGCGGCTGAAAGTGTTACGGAGAAGGTCAGCGAAGCTGCAGGTGCGGTTTCGGAAAAAGTCTCAGAGAAATTGGACGGAATCGGAAGCGACAACGGCTTTAACCATCCGGATGAGTTTAGAGATGCCTTCATGTTACACGGTCCTTTGGCAAAGGAAGGATATGATTGGTGGTGGCATTCTTTTACCGGTCATCACGTAAAAACCGGCGAAGAAAAGTCATTCTTTATTGAATTTTTTACCGTTAATCCGGAGCTTGGAGGATCGGAGCCTGTTTTTGGTCAACTTCCCGGCAATAAAGAGGCCGGCATTCGACCAAGCTATATGATGGTAAAAGCAGGGGCCTGGGGTGAGGACGCTTGTCAGCTCCATCGATTCTTTGCCTGGGATGAGGTAAATGTAAAGGACGAGGTTCCTTTTATCATCAGTGCAGAGGACTGTTTTTGCTCTGAAACCAGAACCATGGGTCGTGTGGAGATTTCGGAAGTTGAGGCCAAGAATCATCCGGAGTATTTATCCGATGCCGGAAAGATGCTTTGGGATTTAAAAATTGATAAGCAGGTATCTTTTAACGTGGGATACGGTGCCGGTTGGGCGCTTCGCGAGATGGAAGCCTTTCAGATGTTTTGGCATGCCCAAGGTATGAAGACTGCGTTCTCCGGAACCGTAGTATTTAACGGTGAGGAGTACAAGGTGGATCCGGAGAGTTGCTATGGCTATGCGGATAAGAACTGGGGAAGCGATTTTACCAGCCCGTGGCTTTGGCTTTCTTCCAACAACATGGTAAGTAAGCTCACCGGGAAGCGCTTGGAGAATTCTGTAATCGATATAGGTGGCGGTCGTCCGAAGGTAGGCCCTTTTGCTATCGAAGGAAAGCTGCTTTCCGCATTTTGGTACGAGGGTCAGCCTTTAGAGTTTAACTTCTCTAAGTTTTGGACCCTAACGAAGACCAATTACAAAGTGGTTGAGAAAAAGAACCGCCTGATTTGGCGTGTGGAGCAGGAGACACCTTTGCATAAGATTAAGGTGGAGATTACCTGTGAGAAAAAGGATATGCTGAAAGTACGCTATGAGTCTCCGGACGGAGGCTTCCGCCATACGAACCTATGGAATGGTGGAACCGGCGTGGGCACCATCCAGCTTTATAAGAAAAACATTTCCGTGAAAAATAAATGGTCATGGGAATTGATGGATGATATCGACGTCAAAAACGTGGGCTGTGAATACGGCGAGTACCCGAAGGGTACCGTTGAGGCGGAAGTACCGCAGGAATTAAAAGATAAGTTTGGAGAATAAATGAACATTTTAGATTTAGAACCGAAGCGCGTATTTTATTATTTCAACGAGATTTCAAAGATTCCAAGACCATCCTATAAGGAAAAGGCCATCAGTGATTATCTGGTGTCTTTTGCCAAGGACCATGGCTTGGAATACTATCAGGATGAGATTTATAACGTCATCATGATAAAAGAAGCTACACCGGGCTATGAGAATAAGCCTGCCATTATCCTTCAGGGACATATGGATATGGTTTGTGAAAAGACTTCCGATTGTACCAAGGATATGGAAAAGGAAGGTCTGGACTTAGAGGTGGACGGTGATTGGTTATCTGCCAAAGGGACGACTCTTGGCGGAGACGATGGTGCAGCCGTTGCTTTTGCCTTGGCCTTACTGGAGGATGAGACCTTAAAGCATCCTCGTTTGGAGTTTGTATGTACCGTATCTGAAGAAGTGGGTATGGACGGCGCCAGAGAATTGGACGTAACTCCGCTTCAGGGTAAACTGCTTCTCAATTTAGACAGTGAAAAGGAGGGAGAAGTTCTTGCCAGCTGTGCAGGAGGCGGAACCGCTCGTATTACCTGTCCTGTGGAAAGAAGTGCGGAGAATACCGAAGACTTGTGTCCGATTTCTGTAGAAGTCATCGGCGGAAAGGGTGGCCACTCCGGAGATGAAATTGATAAGGGACGCGGCAATGCTACTGTTTTGTTAAGTCGAGTTCTTAGACGCTTGGATGCAAGCGGAATCGATTTTTGTATTTGTGAGATTACCGGTGGTTCCAAGGATAATGCTATTCCGCGAGAGGCAAAGGCTCTGCTTGCAGTAAAGAAAGCAGAAGTGGAAAAGGTAAAGAGTCTTGTGGATGAAGTAAGTCGTGAAATCTCAGCGGAGTTTTCAAAGACAGATGCAGATTTAAAAGTAGTGACAAAGGATGTCAAAACCGATGTGACTCCCATGACGGAGGAATCCACAAAGAAGGTATTGCTTTTGATTTCTTCTTTGCCAAACGGTATTCGAAGAATGAGCCGTGATATTGAAGGGTTGGTGGAGACCTCTTTAAATCTGGGTATTACCTATACAGAGGAAAAGGAAGTTGTTTTGGGATTTTCCGTTCGTTCCTCCGTGGCAAGTTCTTATGCTGCATTGAGAGAAAAACTTATATTTATTGCAGAGGGACTTGGATGTAAGGTGGATATGCACGGTGAGTATCCGGCTTGGGAGTTTAAAAAGGAATCCCCCCTTCGCGATACATTGCAGCGCATCTACAAAGACATGTTTGGAAAGGATTTGGAAGTGCGTGCCATTCACGCCGGATTGGAATGCGGGTTGTTATCCGGAAAGATCCCCGGGCTGGATGCCGTTTCCATGGGCCCGGATATGCAGGACATCCACACTCCGGACGAGCGGTTGTCTATATCTTCCACCGCTCGTACATATTTATTTGTTAGAGAAGTTATTGAAAACTTATAATCACTTAGTATAAATGAAATTCCCGACGCGAGCAGGGAGGCACCATACAACGACGGAGCGATAGCGGACGAGGCAGTATGGGGGTGCCCTGCGGGAGGAGGGCAGTTATTTAAAAGGAGGAGAGTAATATGAAGATTGGATTATTAACCAGCGGTGGCGACTGCCAGGCATTAAACGCAGCCATGCGAGGCGTGGTAAAAGGCTTGTCCAACAATGTGGAAAACCTGGAGGTTTACGGTTTTTTCAACGGCTACAAGGGTCTGATTTACAGTGATTATCGTTTGTTAACCAGTAACGATTTCTCCGGCATCCTTACCAAGGGCGGAACCATCTTAGGTTCTTCCCGCTGTCCGTTTAAGGAGATGCGCACTCCGGATGAAAACGGACTGGATAAAGTAGAGGCCATGAAATCCACTTACTATAAATTGAATTTGGATTGTTTGGTTGTTTTAGGCGGTAACGGTTCACAGAAATCCGCAAATTTACTTCGCGAAGAGGGATTAAATGTAATCCATCTCCCAAAGACCATTGATAACGATATTTACGGAACGGATATGACCTTTGGTTTCTACAGTGCCATTGATGTAGCCTGTGATGCTATTGACCGTATTCATACCACAGCAGCTTCCCATAACCGCGTATTTATCGTAGAAGTTATGGGCCATAAGGTTGGCTGGCTGACCCTTTACTCCGGTATTGCATCCGGTGCGGACATTATACTTTTGCCGGAGATTCCTTATGATGAAAAGGCCATTATCAGTGCAATTGATCGCAGACATCATGCAGGAAAAGGCTTTACCATTATAGCGGTTGCGGAAGGTGCTATTTCCAAGAAGGAAGCCGAACTTTCCAAGAAGGATTTAAAGAAAAAGAGAGAAAAAGAGAATGAGCCCTCCGCTGCATATCGTATTGCAAAGCTGGTGGAAGAAAAGACCGGAGTGGAAGCGCGAGTTACCGTGCCTGGACATACCCAGCGTGGTGGAAGCCCCTGCCCATACGACAGAGCGCTTTGTACCAGATTGGGATCTGCTGCCGCAAAGGCCATTATGGAGAAAAAATACGGCAACATGGTTGCCTTGATTAACGGGGAAACAAAGCTGGTTCCTTTAGAGGAAGTAGCAGGAAAGCTTAAGACGGTAGACCCCAATTGCAAGATGATCAAAGAAGCAAAGCTTATGGGAATTAGCTTCGGCGACGAATAAATTACGAGAAAAGAGGAAATCACATGTCCTATATGGCATTATACCGAAAGTTTCGACCACAGGAGTTTTCGGAGGTTAAAGGTCAGGACCATATCGTGACTACATTGAAAAACCAAATAAGAACCGGTCGTATAGGACATGCCTATCTTTTTACCGGAACCAGAGGAACCGGTAAAACCACAATGGCAAAACTGTTTGCCAAGGCGGTGAATTGCCAGAACCCATTAGAGGATGGAAGCCCCTGCGGTCAATGCAGTTGCTGTCAGTCCGCAAACAAGGGTACTTCTATGAATGTAATCGAGCTGGATGCCGCTGCAAATAACGGCGTGGATGATGTTCGTCAGATTATAGAAGAGGTATCTTACCCCCCAACGGAGGGAAAATACAAGGTCTACATCATCGATGAGGTGCACGAGCTTTCCGGCTCGGCCTTCAATGCATTGTTAAAAACCTTGGAGGAGCCCCCTTCTTATGTGATTTTTATTCTGGCAACCACAGAGGTACATAAGATTCCCATCACCATTATGTCCCGCGTACAGCGGTATGATTTTCACAGGATTACCATTGAGACCATACAAAAAAGGCTGCGGGAACTTTGTGATGCGGAGGGTGTAACAGCGGAGGATAAGGCCCTTGCTTATGTTGCAAAAGCCGGGGACGGTTCCATGCGAGATGCCATATCTTTGCTGGATCAGTGCATTGCTTTTTACATCGGTGAGGATTTGACCTACGATAAGGTATTGAAAAACCTGGGTGCAGTGGATACCGAGATTTTTTCCAAGCTGTTGCGTGCCATCATTGCCCATAATACCAATGACGCCATATCCGTGGTGGAAGAAATTGTGACTTTGGGTCGGGCATTGGATCAGTTTGTAAATGATTTTGTCTGGTATTTACGAAATCTTATGCTTCTGACCGGAGATTCCAATATGGAAAATGCGTTGGAAATGTCTTCGGAGAATCTGGCCCGTTTAAAAGAAGAGTCGGATATGGTGGATATGGAAGTGGTTATGCGTTATATACGTATTGCTTCCGATCTTTTGGCTCAGATGAAGTACTCCACACAAAAGCGAGTCCTTTTGGAGATCGCCATTGTAAAGATGTGCACCCCGCAAATGGAAAAAGACTACGGTTCTTTATTGGATCGCCTGAATCTTTTGGAGCAAAAAATGGAAGAAGGGGTGCCAATGGCGGTTTCTGCTGGAACGCCGGGAATGGCAGAACCTGTATCCGTACCAAAGAAGGAATTGCCGAAAGCGGTTGCCGAAGACGTAAAAAAAGCGCTTAGGGAGTGGAGAAATTTCTTAAACCAGGTGGAAAACGGACTGCTGCAGACGTATCTTCGTTCCGGCAAAGCTACCGTGGAAGAGGATGGAAGTTTTGTGCTGGTGTTCGATGCCCATGATCCCAAGCAACAGACCGGATATAACAGTTTAAAGGATCGTTCGGAGGAAATTTCCGGCATGCTTTCCAACTACATGGAAGTTGACATTCCGGTGAAATTCGTATTAAATAATTCGGGTGTGGACAGTTCACGGATTTATCCGGATGCCATCGCACACTTTGCTCAAGAGGCAGATATAAAGATTGATGTAGAAGACTTTTAGTCGAAGGAGGATAACATGGCAAAAAGAGGTGGATTTCCCGGAGGAATGGGAATGCCCGGAAATATGAATAACTTAATGAAGCAGGCACAGAGAATGCAGCGTCAGATGGAGGAGAGCCAGAAGGAGCTTGAAACCAAAGAAGTAACCGGTACTGCAGGCGGTGGTGCCGTAAAGGTAACTGTTTCAGGCAAGAAAGAAGTAACAAAGGTAGAACTTCAGGAAGAAGTCGTAGATCCGGAAGATATTGAAATGCTTCAGGATTTGGTAATGGCTGCTACCAATGAAGCCCTTCGTCAGATCGACGAAATGTCCCAGGCAGAGATGTCCAAACTAACCGGCGGCTTAGGCGGCCTTGGCGGACTTATGTAAGGAGTTTTTCGTGGAATACTACAGCAAACAAATTTCACAATTAATCGCTGAATTATCATCATTACCAAGCATTGGCGCCAAATCGGCCCAACGCTTGGCTTTTCATATTCTGCATATGCCCAAAGATGATGTAAAGCGCTTGTCGGAAACCATTCTTTCCGCCAGAGAAAATGTACGATTTTGTAAGGAATGTTTTACGCTGACGGATCAGGAAATTTGTCCCATTTGCGCGGATTCTTCCAGAGATCATAAAACCATTATGGTGGTGGAGGACAGCCGTGACATGGCAGCCTACGAGCATATCAAAGAGTTCAAGGGTGTCTATCATGTGCTACATGGTACCATTTCACCCATGCAGGGCATCGGTCCCGAGGATATTCGCTTAAAGGAATTGATGACTCGCTTGCAGGGCGATGTGGAGGAAATCATTATCGCTACCAACTCCTCTTTGGAAGGTGAAACCACCGCCATGTACATTAGCAAACTGGTAAAGGGTACCGACATCAAAGTCACCCGTATCGCCAGCGGCGTTCCCGTCGGCGGCGATTTGGAGAATACCGATGAAATCACCCTCTTGCGCGCCCTAGAAGGCCGCAGGGAGTTATAGAAGACAGGGGACGGTTCTCTGTCTTCTTTTTTTGTAAAGATTTTTGGGAAGAGTCCGATATCTTAAGTGTAGAATAACTGCGTCGTGAAAAGGAATTCGCAAAAAGACGCCAAAGCACGGAAGCTTCCATAATCGGAGGGTTCTTTTTCATGCAGATAAACGACATTCAAAATATGATGCTTGCCAATGCAGGCAAAAACAATCAGATCAATACAACCATTATCGGCGCGGGAGATACCGAGAAAATAAAAGATCATACAAAAACCGATGCTCTTCGGGATATTTCTGTAAAAAACCCATTTTACAATAAAAACGAACTTGGCGAAAAAACAGTAGCCCAGTCTTTTTCCGATGCAGAAAACTCCGGTTTGTCCGCAAAGGAATTAAAGGAACAAATGGTTCTTTCCTCCGAACATATGACAGAGGAGGTCTATGATAAGGCAAAGGAAGAGGGCCATGATCCCATGGATATGGAGCAAAAAGATTTTGTCACCATTGCGGATAAAATCCGTGTGCAGCTGGCAAAGGGTGGTATGGATATTTCCATTACCGGTGGTGTGTCCCATAAGGCAGTGGAAGCTTTGGGCGGGGATGCTGTAAGCAGTGCGGCCATTGATAAAGCAGTGGATAATGCCATGAAAAAGGCAGCAGAGCTAAATGAACTATCTGAAGACAATATGCTTTATCTTGTGAAAAATGATTTGGAGCCAACCATTGAGTCTTTGTTTGCGGCAGAGTATTCCCAGGGAGCGGAAGCAGTCCGCCTTGGCCCGGGAGATGCCATTGATTTTTCCAAACCGGAGATGCAGCCCCTTTTGGAACAGGTTTCAAGTGTGATTACCGAGGCAGGTTTTGAAGTAAATGAGACACAGACGGATAATGCGGCACTTTTGATAGAAAGTGAAATTCCGGTAACGGTAGATACCATTACGTATTTAAATACCCTTCAAACAAAAGACCTTCAGCTGGATTCATCTCATGTGTTGGAAGCGATTTTCACATCTCTTGAAGAAGGAAATATGCCGGAGGATGCATACCTGATGGAGGGATTCTCTTTAAAGGATCAGGCACAAGAGATTCATGAGTTCTTTCAGAGTACCCCCGCAGAAGAAATTGCCTTTATGTCTACCACAGAGGATCAGGTGGTAGCTCTTCGTCAGATAAACGAGATTCGTCTTATGATGACCATGGAGGCGAATTATGCCTTGTTAAAGCAGGGAATCACCATTGATACCGCAGAGTTGGAGCAGTTGGTAGAGGATTTAAAAGCCTATGAAAAAGATGCTTCTCTGGAAGAAAAAGTGACGGAAGTTCTTGATGTAAAAGAGGAAGTAAAGGGCTATCCGATTGCACTTTTAGGTGATTTCCATACAAAAGATGCGATTGAAAACGCCACCATTCCACAGTTACAAAAATCCGGTGCAGCGTTGGCGGCAAAACTTCAAGCGGTGGGAGAGAGATATGAAACCATGGGTACGGAAGTTCGTCGTGATTTGGGGGATTCCATCAAAAAAGCCTTCCAAAATGTGGACGATATTCTGGAAGATTTGGGAATGGAAGTTACCGAGGAAAATGAAAAAGCCGTTCGTATTTTAGGATATAACAGTTTGGAAATTACGGAAGAATCCGTACAGACCATGCGCTATGCCAATGAATTGGTACAGTCTACCTTTAAGGCCATGACACCTAAGGTGGTAACGCAAATGATCAAAGAAGGCTTTTCTCCGTTGGATTCTTCATTAAAGGAATTACAGGAAAAGGCAAAAGAGATTACCGCAAATCAGACCGATTCCTCAGGAGAGTTTTCACAGAACAAAGAGGAGGACAACTTTGCGGAATTCTTGTGGAAATTAGAACGCCAAAACGGTATTACCGAGGAACAAAGACAAAGCTTTATCGGAGTGTATCGCTTGCTTCATCAGGTAGAAGAGACGGACGGTGCTGTCATTGGTCAGTTAATAAATCAGGGTGCAGATATTACTCTTCGTAACATGATGGGTGCGGTACGCACAAGAAAACACGAGAATCGTGAATATCATATTGATGATGACTTTGGTGGTGTGGATAGCATTACATCTGCGCTTTCCATTACCCAGCAGATAGAGGCTGCATTTTTAACTTCACGTGTCAGTGATGCAAAGGAAGCAATTTCTGCTTCGAAAATGATGCAGTTTGAAAACGAAGATTCCTATATGAACATGAATCCGGATCAGTTTGCATCTGCTTTGGAAAACATGGACGAAGATGTGGAGACCGAAAAAGCATATGCCCGAGAAGAAATTACCCGCATGCAAAATGCAGTAGCATCGGAAGAAAAAGTTTATCAGATGTTAAAGCAAATGGATATGCCCACAACACCCGCATACTTGGAAGCGTGGAGTCAGTACATGGGTAACCGTAACCAAATGTTTAAGAATCTTGCGAAACATTTGGGCGGAGAGAGGGATGTCTTTTCCGAAATCGGAAGCGAGCTTGATTTTTCCGATATCGACGGACTGTTGCAGACCACCATGGCAGACATCATCGAGGCCATGGGTGAGGCATCAAAGACTCCGGAAGAAATGGCGGAAGCCCAGGAAAAGCTGGCAGAGACCGCAGAAAATGTGATGCGAAATATGATGGTGGAAAAGGACGTAAAATCCATCGATGTTCGTGGTATGAAGATTACCGTAAAGCAGCTTCAGATGCTTGGAAAACAGGCAAGAAAAGTGGAGCAGTATGCAGTTCCAATTATGGTGGCAGACGAGTATGGAAATCTTTCTCTAAAGATTGTTCGCGGTAAGGATGAGGACAAGGGACAGGTGGACATTACCTTTGACATGGAATCCACCGGTGTGGTTTCGGCAGCCTTTAAATATGAGGGTAATTCTTTAGACGGAACCATTACGACCAGTTCACAGACTACCAGAGAAATGTTGTCTGCTCATATGGGACTTTTGGCGCAGGCAATGCAGCGGGAAGCAGATCTTCCGGTAGCACTTTCTTTTGGCTGGGAGAAGGATTTGGATGCGAATGCCATTTATGATGAGACCTCCTATGACTTTGAAACTACGACGGAACAGCGACAGATTCAGACTTCAAAATTGTACGGAATCGCCAGGGCGTTTATTCAAACATTAGGGGAAATTGCATCTTAATTTTTTTAAGAAAAAACCGATAAAAATATTGTAAGACAAGGATTGTCAAATAAATGCACGGAAGCATTTGTTGTTTTTTGTGTGTTATTTGGCAATTTTTTTGTGTAGAAAGGTAAGATCATGAAAGTAAATAATAATATTTCCGCAGTCATTACAAATAATCAGCTTCTTCGTACAGAGGAAAATTTGGCAGCTTCCATGGAACGACTTTCCTCAGGATTAAAAATCAATCATGCAAAGGATAATCCATCCGGTATGGCAATTTCAAATAAGATGCAGGCTCAGATTAACGGATTGGATCAGGCCTCCAGAAACTCTTCCGACGGTACTTCTGTTTTGGAAACCGCAGACGGAGCTTTAAATGAGGTAACAGCCATGCTTCAGCGTATGAGAGAACTTGCAGTTCAGGCAGCCAACGATACCAATTCTCAGGCTGAAAAAGAAGCCATTCAGGTGGAGATTGATAAATTGAAAGAAGAAGTGGACCGCATTTCTTCCACCACGGAATTTAATACCAAGACCTTGTTAGACGGCTCTTTGGACAATCGTGTATATGCAGATGGTGTCAGCAGAATTCAGGTTTCCGAAGAAGTGGTGGCAGGTACTTATAAATATACCGTTACCAGTGCAGCGACTCAGGCAAACCAGGCCATTACCATTCCTTCATCCTTAACAAATGAGGGTGTTGTTTCCATTAACGGATACGGCATTACGTTAACAAAAGGAATGACAGCGGAGGAATTAAAAGAGGCCATTCGTAACGGAGCAGAAATCGGAGAGGCGATGTTTTCCGAGGATGGTACAAAGTTATTGTCAACGGCCTACGGAGCAAATGCCGAGCTTTCGATTTCCGTAAGCGATCCGGGACTGGCTGCTGAATTGGGTCTTCCGGTTCAGACAGATCCGCCACTTAAAGGCACTGACGTTAAAATTACTTTGGATACATCAAGTGCATTTGGAACAACCGCAACCGTGAAGCCGGAAGGAAATAAAATCTCCATCACGGACGTAAAAGGGTTTGAAATGACCATGAAGCTGGACGCAGGATATACCGGAGATGTTTCCTTGGACGTTACGGATATGGGACCTATGGCGCTTCAGATCGGAGCCAACGAGGGTCAGCAAATGACCGTAAAAATTCCATCCTGTGACACCAAGAGTCTCTACATCGATGAAGTGGATGTGACAACGGTAAAGGGTGCGCAGCGTGCCATCTCTCAGTGTGATTCCGCAATAGCGGCAGTGAATAAAGTTCGTTCTGCTCTCGGTGCATACACCAACCGTTTGGATTCCGCAACCAAGAGTTTGGATGAAACTTCCGAGAATATGAACTCTGCGATCTCTCGAATCTCCGATGTGGATATGGCCCTTGAAATGACAGAGTACACAAGACTTAACGTTCTTTCCCAGACTGCAACCAGTGCACTTTCTCAGGCCAATGAATTGCCTCAGCTGGCACTTCAGTTATTAGGATAATTCATAGGGAGAAGCTATGACCAAAGATAAGATTTCTTCTTTTCAGACACGAATCACTCAAAGCAACCGAACGGAGCTGATAGTGATATTGTATGAGATCTATTTTTCTTACATCGATGAAGCCACAGAGCTTTTGGATGTTATGAAAAAAACAGGAACAAAGGACCGAATTCGGGAGTATGGAAAAGCGCTTCGTATGGCGTCTCAGGTAGTTCGTCATCTGGAAGATGATTTAAACTTTTCCTATGAGATTTCCGGAAGCTTGTTTGGACTGTATCATTTCGTGGAAACAAAAATCGCAAAGGCAGGGTATTCTCTTTCAAAAGGGGACCTTGAAGATACACTTAAGGTGATGAAGCCTTTGTACGAAAGTTTTCGGGAAGTGGCAAAGGCAGACGATTCCAAACCTTTAATGCAGCATACACAAAGGGTTTCCGCAGGTTATACCTATGGCAGAACGGATGTTAACGAAGCGGTAGCGTCGGAAAGCAACCGAGGATTCTTTGCATAAAAATGTAGTAAAGTTATAAGTGGCGACAGAGACAAAACCTGTTGCTGCTTTTTTTGTGAAAAATTTACAAATTTGCAATTTGAATTTTTTATAACATTCCGAAATGGTTTCGTTTTTAAAAAATCTTCTTGAAAAATTTTTAGGGTCGTATTTATAATGTCACTATCTTACAACTCTTCAAAAAATATTCCCAACACAATTGAATATTGAAGGAGGAGACATGAGAGAATTCTCGATTGTTGTTTGCGACTCGGATTCCGCCTATGTACATGCGCTAAGTCAATATTTGTGCGGGTTCGTGAAGCAAATTTCTGTTTCAGTTTTTACGGATACGGAAGCCTTTTCCAACAGCAGGAGTCATTATCAGCTGGGGCTGTTGGCAAGAGAGTTCTTAGAGATTTATCAGGAGGGTCGATCGGATATTTCCGTGGATGAGGTGTATTATCTATCGTCGACAGCCGGTGAATCGTTTGGTCTTTATGCAGTGTTTTACAAGTTCCAAAACATGACGAATTTGAAGGAAATCATTAACTGCAGAAGACATGAGGACAATATGGGATGCATTCAATCGGATAAGCCGAAAATCTTCGGCATTTATTCTCCGATTCATCATGATCTAAGGGTGCCCTTCGGACTGACTCTTTCTCATCAGTTGTCACAAAAGAGAGAAACTCTTTTTCTGGACACGGAGCAGTTCAGTGTATTACCCAATCTTATCCCAAATGATAATTTTAATACGGATTTCATGGATCTTATTTATCTTATGGAATCGCAAAAAGACGACTTCAATTTAAAAGACCATATTTTTTATTTTGAAGATATCGCCTTACTTCCCGTGACGAAAAATCCCGGGGATTCTTCCACCATTGAACCGGAAACATGGCTTTTTCTCTACAAGAAAATTATATCCATGGGGTTTCAACTGGTGGTGTTGTTTGAGCGGTATGACAGCAAAATGGAAGTGCTTCTTCCCTATATGGATGAGCTGATTTTGCTGGGCAGACCGGAGGATTATTACAGATTTGCCCAGGATAACTGTCAATCTTTTTTTGAGGAAATGGATATGGATGTGAAACTTCACAGTCTGGAGTTGAACATGTCGACAGGCGGACTAAAAAGCGGTTGTTACGGGATGGCAAAGTTGATGGAAGGTAATTTGGCAGGGTATGTGAAAAATGAATTTGAGGGAGCGCTTACGGCTGCAGGTATTAAATAAAATCGATATTACCCGGGAGATGGATGATGAGGAAATCCGTCAGTTGATTCGGGAGGAAATACTTGCTTTGGGAAAAGAACGAAAGATTTCTCTTTCCGAGAAGCTGACTTTGGAGAGGGAAGTGTTTAACTCTCTTAGAAAATTTGATGTATTGCAGGATTTGCTTGATGACGATGAAATATCGGAAATCATGATTAACGGCTGGCAAAGCATTTTCATTGAGAAAAACGGAAAAATCACAAAAAGTGAATTGGCCTTTTCTTCCGAGGAAAAACTATACGATGTAATCCAACAAATCGTGTCTATGAACAACAGAATGGTGAATGAAAGCAGTCCTATCGTCGATTCCAAGCTGCCGGACGGCTCCAGAGTAAATGTGATTTTATCGCCGATTTCCTTGGATCACAGCACGGTTACCATCCGGAAGTTCCCAAAAGAGAGAATCACCATGAAGATGCTGGTTGAAAAATCTTCTCTATCACAGGAGGTGGCGGATTTTTTGGAAAAGCTGGTGGTTAGCGGCTACAACATTTTTATATCCGGACCTACCTCCAGCGGTAAAACCACGTTTCTAAATGCTTTAACGGATTTTATCCCAAAGACGGAGCGTGTGGTCACCATCGAGGACTCCGCGGAACTTCAGGTAAAAGGGATTGAGAACCTGGTTCGATTGGAGTCCAGAAATGCGACTTTGGAAGGAAAACTGGAGGTTCGGATTCGTGATTTGGTAAAGGCAGCCCTTCGAATCCGCCCGGATCGGATTATTGTGGGAGAGTGTCGTGGGGCGGAAGCTTTGGATATGCTTCAGGCATTGAACACAGGACATGACGGCACCCTTTCCACCGGTCACGGGAATTCGTCGCATGATATGATTTCGCGTCTGGAAACGATGGTGCTTATGGCGGATGACGTGGATTTACCCATAACGGCCATAGACAAACAGATTGCCTCCGGAGTGGATATTTTTATTCATCTTTCCCGGGTAAATAAAAGCCAGAGAAAGCTGATGGAGGTGAATGAAGTCCTTGGGTATGAGGATGGAGAAGTGAAACTGCAGAAGCTGTTTCAGTATGAGAGTAAAGAAGGAAAAGATGTATGGAGAAGAGTAGGAACCTTAAGGCATACGGAAAAATTAGAGGCCTATTACACAGAGAACTCTACGGTTACAAACCCGGTATCAAAGATGTGATGATTGTGGGAGCGGGAACCCTTAGTTTATCGGGCTTAATCGCGTATTTGTTTTATAATTCCATATTTGGAATGGCCTTGATTCTTCCGGTATTTGTGGGAGTGTATCTGTTTTATTCCTCTCAGATTCAGAAGAAGCAGCTGGAAAAGGTGAAGGCGGAATTTCGTGAGATTTTAATGTCATTGGCCAACGGGCTATCGGCTGGGAGCTCTGTGGAAAGAACCTTTATAGAGGCGGAAGAAAATTTAAATACTCTATATAAAGATGAATCGGTCCTGGGAAAGGAACTCCATGTCATAAATCAGAAAGTTCAAATGGGCATGGCGGTGGAAAAGCAATTTTATGCGTTTGCTCAAAAAAGTAAAGTGGAGGAGATAGAAACCTTCGGGGAATTGTTTTTGTATGCCAAGCGAATGGGAGGCGACTACGTGAAAAACATACGCAAACTGTCTCTTCGCATGGATGAAAAAATAGCCATGAAAGAAGAAATGGAAAGCCTCTTGGCAGAAAAGATGCTGGAACTTCGGATTATGTCGGTGGTTCCTTTGGGAATTCTTTTATATCTGAGACTGTCGGCGACCACGTTTTTGGTTCCGCTATATCAAAATGTGGGCGGTGTGCTTGTGATGACCGGTTGCTTTTTATTATATGTAGGATCTGTGCTTTTAGGCATAGTGATTGTTCGGAAGACGCTGGAGGTATAGATGACGGATAAAAAAATAAAGCTTCTTGTGCTTGGCATGGTTATGTTTGGAATAGTTTTGCAGGTGTTCTGTGCGGTACAGGGGTTGTCTTCCGTTACAAAGGTGAGGCGTCCGAAGGTGGGGGACTCTTCAGAGGAAGTGACGCTTATTTTGAAAGGAGAAAATGTAGATGAGGAGGTTACGTTTCAGGTGGATGGAGTGCTTCCGGAAGCGGAAGCCATAGAGGCATACTTTGAGCAGGCAAAGACCGAGGTGAATGAAAGTTTTTTGGGGGCAAATGCATCAGTGGATGCCATATCAAAAAATGTGGTTTTAAAAAACAAATATGCAGACGGATTGGTGGATGCAAGCTGGAGTTTTTCTCCAAGTAAGATTATTACAGCGGATGGGCGAATACATTTTGAAGATATAGAGGAAGATACACCGGTTACGTGCACAGTGGTGCTAGAGGCCTTTGAAGAAGAACTTTCATACTCCTTTCCGGTATTGGTAAAGATGCCGGATGCAAATGAAACGGAAGGATTCTTATACTATGTAAAGCAATCTATTAAGAAAAGAAATAATGAGGAAAAAAATGAAGAAGAGTTGTTGTTGCCTTCCGAAGTAAGCGGAAAGCAGATTGAGTGGAAAAACAAAATTTCTTATAAGGGATTGGAAATCAGTTTACTGGGAGTATTTATGGGAGTGCTGGCTTTCTTCGGGAAGAAATATGATGAGAAGAAAGAAGCGGAAAAGAAAACCGGAGAGTATCTAAACTATTATCCGGATATTATAAGTGCGCTAACTTTATATATGGGAGCCGGATTAAGTGCCAGACAGGCCTTTGAAAAAATCGGCGGAATATATGAAAAACAAAAACAAAAAACCGGTATAACAAAAGGCCCTTATGAGGAAATACTGATTCTAAATCGCGAAATACAGGACGGAAAAAATACAGGAATTGCGTATGAGGATTTTGGACGAAGATGTTTGCATCCGGCATATAAGAAAATGATGATGCTTTTTGAGCAAAACATGCGAAAGGGAAATGAATATCTCTTAGAGCAGCTGGAAAGAGAAGAAAGAAACGTTTATGAAACAAAACAAAGAAAAATGAAGATGGCTGGAGAAGTCGCATCCACAAAACTATTAATACCGATGGGAGGATTGTTGGCAATGGTTTTAATCGTTTTGGTGGTTCCGGCATTATTCACCATACAGGCATAGGAGGGAATATGATGCTTAATTTTTGGAAGTTTAAATGGAGTCAGTATATGTGCTATGAGGATGGAATTGGCGTTGTGGAGATGATCTTGATATTGGTTGTGCTGATTTCCTTGGTTTTGATTTTTAAGGAAAATATCACGGATTTGGTGAATGACATTTTTGAAACCATAGAAGACAGCGCCGCAAAAGTATGAGGCAGGCCAGTGTAACCGTTTTTTTGGGACTGTGTCTTTCCATGGTCATGAGCCTCTTTTTTTCCATGACGGAGGTTACAAGATATATGGCTTTGTTAAAGGAGGGGGAAGCGTTGTTTTATTCCGCTACGCAATCCGCCTTTGCCGAATATAATCGTCCTTTGTGGGAGGAGTATGGGATTTTGGCGCTGGATACGGATTATTGCGGAAGCAATCCGACAGACGGTGTGTGTGATACGGTTTCTTATTACATATCCGACGGATGCGCGGCCACAGATTTAATACAGGAGTCGTCAGTGGATTTTTTAAAGCTCAGTGTCGAGGATGTTACCATGGATGAGTGTATCTATCTTACGGATGAATACGGTGCGGCACTTATAAAAGAGGCAGCAAAGTGTATGGAAAAGGAATTGGCATCCGCAGTAATTTCCGAGATTCAGAATAATTGTGAAAGCCTATCAGAATCTGCGGCTGTGGAAATTAATTTGTCGGATGTATTACAAAATGCGGCCACATCTTTAGAGCAGACGTATATGGAAGAAACGGTGGAGGAAGAGGATTCCCAAAAGAATTCTAAGAACAAAAAAACAGAAACAAAATTAAAAACACCGCCCGGAAATGATGATGCAAAGAATTTAATTCAATCCATTATTGAGTTCAAGAATCGGGGCATATTGGGGCAGGTTGTTGCAACGGAGGAGGTTTCGGACATGGTCTGCTCCGGTAAATCTTTCGTATCGGAACGAACGTTAAACGAGGGAAATGGCGCTGTGGGAAATGTAAGTCTGTATGAACGGGCATTGTTCCAGTATTATCTTACAAAGCATTTTTCAAGTTATGCAAAAAAGACGCATGAGGGCGGAATGAATTATGAACTGGAGTATATTTTGTGCGGAAAAAAATCGGACAGCGAAAATCTGACTGCCACGGTGGAGCGTCTGTTAGCGATTCGAGAAGTGGAAAATCTGATTTCTTTGAAACAGGATGTGAACAAGGTAGCACAGGCAAAAGCTTTGGCTGCAACCGCAACGGCAGTCTGCCTTCACCCGGAGTTGGAGGAGGCGGTAAGTTACGGAATCATGGTGGCATGGGCATACCTGGAAAGTGTTTTGGATGTTCGGTTACTTTTGTCCGGAGGAAAAGTAGCGCTTATAAAGTCTCCTTTGGAGTGGACATCCGAACTCGGGAATCTGCCTGCCTGCTTTAATATCAATACGAAAGCAAAGGAGTGTACAAAAGGCATTTCCTATCAGCAGTATTTACTGGGACTTTTTTCTTTGGAAAGTCAGGAGAAAATAGCGTATCGTGCTTTGGATCTTATGGAAGAGACTTTGCATCAGAAAGAACACTATGAAACGGTTTGTATGGACCATATGTTGGTTGAGACCTGTTTTTATGGAGATTTATCAGGCAATCCTTTGTTTTTGAATTTTGTACCTTTATATGATTCCGAGGTTTCGGGTTACGACTTTTCTTATGAGCGGACAATTTCCTATTTGTAGGAAGGAGATGTGTGAGGGTGTCTCTCAAAGTAACAAAGCTTATGTTTTATCATTTTATTCACAGTCACTCGTTAGTTTCTAGTATTAAAAAGAAATGTCTCTTCTTGCAGAATCATGCAAAAAAAAAGAGACACCCTTACTCATCTCTTTCTTACAAAGAGGGTACGTACACCGTAGAGGCAGCAGTAGTTTTGCCTTTGTTTTTGATTTTCGGAATGCTGATTTTGTTTTGCATGAAGACAGTCTATACCCAATGGAAAATCGGAAACGTCTTAGACGAGGTGGCTGATACGGCGGCATTATATGGGGAAGAGATAAATGAAGCCTGGATTTACGGATCCTTTTATGCTTTGGCAGCAAAGGAAGATGTTCCTACGGAAAACATTCTTGGAGGAATGGCAGGAATCGGGCTGTTAAAAACTACCGTTGATGAATTAAGGATTTCCGTTACGGCGGATTATTATATTTCCTATCCCATAACCATATTGGGCTGGAAAGGGTTTTATATTTCTCAACGGAGGACTTCCCGGATTTGGAATGGGTATGATCCGAATCAGACAGAGTCATCGGAGGCCGTGGCCTACGTCACAAAGTATGGTACGGTTTATCATCTAAGCGCTTCCTGTCCACATATTGATTTGAGTGTTCGAAGCATAGCAAAAAGTGAACTGTCTACAGCCAAAAATTCCTCCGGGGCACGTTACCGGAAGTGCCCTCTATGTGGAAAAGGCGGCAGCACCTATTATGTTACCTCTTGGGGAGACTGTTATCACAGCAGTCTTTCCTGTTCCGGTTTAAAAAGAATCATAAGTAAAATCAGCTTGGAGAAAGCAAAGGAAAGATATCGCCCGTGCTCAAAGTGCGCGTCAGGCAGTTAATAAGGGAAGAATACGATGGAGATTGGTTGTTTAATGGGAGCACTGTCCCTATTGGCAGTGGAGGATTTAAGGATAAAAAAGATTCCGGTAATACCATTGATTTTGACCGGCATTGTAGGAATGGTATTGCACTTGATTTACGGGAATCGGGAGATCGGAGATATCTTGGGCGGAATTTTTGTGGGAGCAATCTTATATTTGATAAGTTTGATTACCCGTGGAAAAATTGGTAGGGGAGACGGAATCCTATTTATGGTAACAGGTGTTTATCTGGGGTTTTGGAATAATGTGGTTTTATTGTGGGCTTCCTGTGTGTTGGCTGGCATGGTAGGGCTGGGAATAATTATTGCCCGCGGAAAAACCAGAGATTATAAATTGCCGTTTGTTCCATTTGTTTTGGCTGCGGCGTTTGTTATGTTGCTGGCGGGAGGAGGAAGATTCGCATAGTGTTTCGATGGAAAACGGATGGTAGTTATACTGTGGAGGCGGCAGCGATTTTTGGAATGATTGTTACGATTGTGTTTTCCATGATTGTGTTTGGCTTTCAGGTGTATCACAAGTATACGGAGGAAATCTCTTCCTATGAAGTAACGGAGACGAATCCGGTAGAAAGGTTTCGATTGATTGCGTATGGAAAGGATGTGTTGGAGGAGGTATTAAAAAAATGATGATTACATATAAGCGAAATTCCAATCAGAATTTCATGATTTTAGAAGGGGAGGAGGGAGAGCCGGGCTATGAAAAATTCATGTTGCAGGAAAACAGCATCCCATCGCTTTTGGATTATCATACCATGGAGATAAACTCTCAATATCAGTTTTGGTATGAGATTACAGGGAAAAAGTCTTTGCGGGATTTTTTTGACCAGGAAGGGGTTACGGAGGAGAATCTGCGAAAGGCCTTTTGTGGCATACAAAATGCGCTGACGGAATTGTCGGGGTTTTTAATTACGGAAGACCATATTTATATGAATCCGGATACGGTATTCGTGGAGCAAGGAAGTTCCAAGCGGGTATTTTTGTGCTATACCCCCTTGGCGCATGAGCCATACTCCAATCAGCTGCAACTGATTATGGAGTATGTGGTTTCTGTGGTGGATCATCATAAAGCAGAGTTGGCAAAGCTTTGTTATGAAATGTATGAGGTGACGACACAAAGTCAGTTTTCCATAACGGATTTGATATCCGTGCTCGAAAAAAAGGAAGTCGCTAAAAATCCGGTGTTTGAAGAAAGGGATATTTCCGAGGAAGATATACGAAAAGCAGCTTTGGCAGTGGGGGAAGACTGTTTTGAAGAAGCAGAGGAACCATTTTCGATTTTTGATCAGATAAAAAAGGAAGTGCAAAAAATAATGGAGCAGCTTTTCCATCGAAAAAAAGAGCTGTTTCCGGAAGAGGACTACCTGGAGGATATCGAGTTTGATGAGATTGTACCGGAGACTCGGGAGACAAAAACCGTACTTTTGTCGGAAGACGCCACGGTTTGCTGTGGGAAACTGATTCATGAAAAGGGAGGGGAAGCCGGTGATTATATCATATCCCATACCCCTTTTCGTATTGGTTCAAAGGCGGGAGGAAATGATGCCGTGCTTATGTCGCCTGCGGTAAGCCGTTATCATGCGAAAATTACAAGGCAGGATGGGACTTACTTTTTGCAGGACTTAAACAGTATGAACGGAACCTTCGTTAACGGAACAGAGTTGAATTATAATGAAATGGTTCCCTTAAAGGCCATGGATACCATCTCCTTTGCGGATGTGGTTTACCATATTATTTAACGGCGGAAGCGGTTTTCCGAATTGATTTTCATAGGTAAAAAAATTATACTTATAAAAGATTGTTAATGAATTTCGGGAGTACTTATGAAGATTAATATTTATTACGGCGGTCGCGGTGTCTTGGATGATCCCACGATTTATGTCATCAAAAAAATGGAAGATGTATTGATAGAGCTTCGTGTTGAGGTGCATCACTATAACATCTATGAGTATAAAAACGAGATTTCCACTTTGCCTCAAACATTAAAAGATGTGGATGGTATTATTTTGGCCACCACAGTGGAGTGGCTGGGTATCGGTGGATATATGAATCAGTTTTTGGATGCCTGCTGGCTCTACGGAGACAAGGAAAAGCTTTCTTCCGTTTATATGCAACCGGTGGTGATTTCAAAGACCTACGGAGAGCGGGAAGGACTTCTTACCTTAGAGAATGCCTGGGAGATTCTTGGCGGTCTTCCCTGCAGCGGGCTTTGCGGATATGTGGAGGATCGGGGCGAGTTTGAGTCCAATCAGGAGTATGCCCATATTATTGAGAAAAAAGCCGAGAATTTGTATCGAACCATTTCTCAAAAGGCGAAGGGATTGCCCACATCCAATCAGGCAGTTACCCAATCCGTGCTCCGGTCTCATTCCATGGAGCTTACGCCCCAGGAGAGTGAACAGCTGTCCGTATATGCTTCCGATGATGATTATGTGAAGCAGCAGAAGGCCGATGTGATAGAACTTTCCTCCATGTATCGAAGTATGCTTGGCAAACAGGTGGAAGATGAGGAGACGGAGTTTATATCATCCCTTCGGTCTCACTACCAACCTGTTGACGATATGAACGGTCGCTTCCTGTTTGACATTGAAGGAAAGCCAAAGCCGTTGTTTGTGGAAGTAAACGGAGATGACATTATTTGTCATTACGGAAATGAAGATGTCTACGATGTGTATTTAAAGATTCCTTATCAGGTAATGAATAATATCGTTGCGGGACGTGAGTCTTTCTATCGGGCGTTTACCGTTGGAGATTTAACCGCAAAAGGTGTCATGAAGTTGTTACAGGGATTGGATAAGATTTTCCCATTTATGAAATAGGAGGCACACATGAAAAAAGCAGATTGCATTTTTTGTAAATTGGCAAACGGAGAGATTCCTACCAACAGTATTTATGAGGATGATGATTTTAAAGTAATCTTAGATGCTGCTCCGGCCACAGAGGGTCACGCACTGATTTTGTCAAAGGAACATTTTGACAATCTTTACGAAGCGGATGATGCAGTGGCAGCAAAGATTATGCCTCTTGCGAAAAAGTTGGCAAAGCACATGAAAGAAAAGCTTCACTGCGACGGAGTAAATGTATTACAGAATAACGAAGAGGCAGCAGGACAAACTGTCTTCCACCTCCACGTACATCTCATTCCACGTACCACCGGCGACAACGCCATCCTTGAGTGGAACCATCTGGAGTTATCCGACGAGGAGATGCAATCCATCCGTGCTACATTAGAGTATAAATAACAATTTAACTTTCTTCTAAATTGTTATTTACAGCGAATCAATTAAATCTATGATTGTTTTAATTGGATCCGCCAATTTACTGCTATTCATGGCGGAGATATATTTTTCTCGGTTTTCGTAGACTCCTCTTACCGCAGACAGTAAGGACTCAGAGTTTACTTCCTCTTCTTCAATCATATAGGAGTATCCTTGCTTCATAAAGGATCTGGCATTTAAAATCTGGTCGCCGCGGGAGGCGTTTAGTGACAGCGGAACCAAGATGTTTGGTTTACGCAGAGCTAAAAGCTCACAGATGGCATTAGCGCCGGCACGGGAAATTACGATATCCGCTGCTGCAAATAAATCCGGAAGTTCCTCACTGATAAACTCGTATTGCACATAGCCTTCTTTTCCTGTCAGACTTTCGTCCAAATTTCCTTTACCACAGAGATGAATGATTTCGAAGTCTCTTAACAATTCCTCTAAAGAGCCTCGAACAGCGTTATTTACAAATACGGAACCTAATGAGCCGCCGATGATTAAAAGAATGGGCTTTTTGCCAGATAGACCGGTAAAAGTTAATGCTTTTAAACGATCGCCCTCTAAGAGTTCGCGACGGATAGGGCATCCGGAGAGAACTGCTTTTTCTTTTGGAAGATAGTTTACGGTTTCCGGAAAGTTACAACATACTTTTGTTGCGCCGCGCATGGCAATTTTATTGGCAAGACCGGGGGTCATATCTGATTCGTGGATGATTGCCGGAATGCCCAAATGCTTTGCGGCCAGTACTACGGGAACCGATACAAATCCGCCTTTGGAGAAAACAGCCTTTGGTTTTTCCTTCCTTAATATACGTATGGCTTCAAAGTATCCTTTTATAACACGGAAGGGATCAGTAAAGTTTTTCCAGTCGTGGTAACGACGAAGCTTTCCCGAAGAGATTCCCACATAGGGGAGCCCTACGTTTTCAATGAGTCCCTTTTCCATGCCATCATAAGAGCCGATGTATAAGATTTCGTAATTTCTATTGTGTAATTCCGGCACCAAAGCGATATTTGGTGTTACGTGTCCGGCGGTACCGCCACCGGTAAGAACGATTTTTTCCATAGGTTGTTTCCAATCCTTTGTTTTATATGTAATAATTTGTCACAAAACCATCTTACCCTAACCGATGGAATTGTCAAGAATTGGTAATTTTTCACATTTTCGATGACGAGTTTATGGAATTTTGATTTGCCGGTTTTATGAAAATTTGACAAAAAATTTTTAATTTGATAGAATACAGTCTGTAACAAAATTGTAACAAACGAAGCTAGAAATGAAACAACTTAAAAATACAAGGAGTTTTATGAATTCTAACAGACGTATAAGTAAAGAAATGGTTCGCGCAACAGTTGTAGCTGCAGGCTTGGTGTCTGCAATGGCTTTTGTGGGCGCTAACCAGAGTAAATATGTTGCTACAGTATCTGCGGATGCAGGAGCTACCGCAGGAATCGTTACTGTTTTAAACACAACTGCTGATTCACCGCTTGCTGCATCATCTGCAACAGCCGGTGCGGTTTCCATGCTTAGTGCATCCACTGTATCCGATGATACTACTATTGTAGCGACTACAGAGGAGACTTCTGTTTCCACGGTTGCTGATTCCGAGAATGCAGAATGGGCAAACCGTTTGATGGCCAATGTGGATCAGTATCTTACGGTTCGAGCCGAGGCGTCTACCGAGGCCGCAGCTGTAGGAAAGTTGCGCAAAGGGGATGTGGCTGAGATTACGGAGTCTTTGGACGGATGGACAAAGATTGTTTCCGGAAATCTGGAAGGCTATGTTTCCAATGAATATTGTGTAATGGGTGATGACGCCAAAGCTTTGGCAGATTCCATTTGCGAAACAAAGGTGATTTCTCAGACCGGCGGACTTCGTGTACGAAGCGAAGCTTCGGAGGAAGGAAGTATTCTTACCGCTATGGGTGAGGGACAGAAGGCAAATCTTGATACCGAAGCCGAAGCAGTGGAAGGTTGGATTGCAGTTAATTACTATGGTAAGAGGGGCTATGTAAATGCCCAGTATGCCACCATCGATACTACATACAGCACAGGTATTACCGTAGAGGAAGAGCAGGAGATTCTTGCGGCTCAGAAAAAAGCCGAAGAGGAAAAGGCTGCAAAGGTAACCCAGGGCGAAGCCGTTGCTGCATCTTTTGACGATGTGACTCTTTTGGCAGCACTGATCCAGTGCGAGGGTGGTAACCAGCCGTATGAAGGACAGGTTGCAGTTGGTGCCGTTGTTGTGAACCGTTTACATAGCGGACGATATGGCAGCAGTATTTCATCCGTAATCTACGCACCTCATCAGTTCGGACCCGCAGGAACCGGAGCGGTTGCGCGTGTTGCTGCGGCAGGACCGAAAGCTTCTTGTATGCAGGCAGCTCAGGACGCATTAAACGGAGTTTCTACCGTCGGCGGATGTACACATTTCCACAGAGCAGACGGACGCGACGGTATCGTAATCGGCGCCCATGTATTTTATTAAGATTGATTTTAAGATCCTCTTTTGTCTTAAAGGACAAAGGAGGATTTTTTTATACAATTCTCACCCCATCTTTATTGCGAGTGGGGTTTAAATAGAGTAGAATGAGAGTAGTTTTGAAAAAGGAGGAAATATTTATGATACCCTTTATTGTACTTGTAGTTTTAGTTCTTGTAATTTTAATTTCTTGCATTCGAATCGTTCCTCAGGCACACGCTTATGTAGTGGAGCGCCTTGGTGCATACAAAGAAACATGGCCGGTTGGTCTTCATTTAAAAGCTCCGATTATTGATCGTGTAGCTGTAAATGTAAACTTAAAGGAGCAGGTGATTGACTTTCCTCCGCAGCCGGTTATTACAAAGGATAACGTTACCATGCAGATTGATACGGTAGTGTACTTTCAGATTACCGATCCGAGACTTTACTGCTATGGTGTGGAAAATCCGATTATGGCCATTGAGAATTTAACGGCCACCACACTTCGAAATGTTATCGGTGATTTGGAATTGGATGAAACTTTAACTTCCCGTGAAACCATTAACGTAAAGATGCGTGCATCTTTGGATGTGGCAACAGATCCTTGGGGAATTAAGATTAACCGTGTGGAACTTAAGAACATCATTCCTCCTGCAGCCATTAAGGATGCTATGGAAAAACAGATGAAGGCTGAGCGTGAGCGAAGAGAAGCCATCCTTATCGCAGAAGGTGAGAAAAAATCTACCATCCTTATTGCAGAGGGTAAAAAGGAATCTGCTATCCTTGATGCGGAAGCTGAAAAACAGGCAGCCATTCTTCGTGCGGAAGCAAAGAAGGAAGCCACCGTTCGTGAGGCAGAAGGTCAGGCAGAAGCTATCCTTAAGGTACAGCAGGCAAACGCAGACGGTCTTAAGATGTTAAAAGAAGCCGGCGCAGACGATCGCGTTATGCAGCTTAAGTCCTTAGAGGCATTTGGAAAGGCAGCCGACGGACAGGCAACCAAGATTATTGTTCCTTCCGACATCGCAGGCATCGCAGGTTTGGCAACCACGATAGCAGATGTTGTTAAGGACAAAAAATAATTCTATTTGATTGATTTGTTAGGCGCCATCATTTTATTTGATGGCGCCATTTTTAAAGAAAAGAGGTTACTATGAATTTAAAAGGAAGAAGTTTTCTAAAACTTTTGGACTATACCCCGGAGGAGATCACTTATTTAATCGATCTCTCCGCAGATTTAAAGGCAAAGAAAAAGAAGGGCATCCCCCACGACGAATTAAAAGGGAAAAATATCGCCCTAATTTTTGAAAAGACATCTACCCGTACCCGCTGCTCCTTTGAAGTGGCAGCATCGGACTTAGGTATGGGCTGCACCTATTTGGATCCTTCCGGTTCTCAGATTGGAAAAAAGGAAAGCATTGCCGATACTGCCAGAGTGTTGGGACGTATGTATGACGGAATTGAGTACCGTGGATTCGAGCAGGATATCGTGGAAGAATTGGCAAAGCATGCCGGGGTTCCGGTTTGGAACGGACTGACCAATGAGTTTCATCCAACCCAGATGATTGCGGATATGCTTACCATTCGCGAGCACTTTGGAACGTTGGCAGGTTTGAAGTTTGTTTACATGGGCGATGCCAGATATAACATGGGAAATTCTTTAATGATTACCTGTGCAAAGTTGGGCCTTCATTTTACCGCCTGCACCAATCCAAAATATTATCCGGAAAAAGATTTGGTACAGAAAGCAGAAGAGATTGCAAAGGAAACAGGTGCTACCATCACATTAACCGATGATGTAAAAGAAGCCTGTACCGATGCGGACGTGATTTATACCGATGTATGGGTATCCATGGGTGAACCGGAGGAAGTGTGGAAAGAGCGTATTCATGACCTGCTTCCTTATCAGGTAAACAGCACAGCTCTTTCCTACGCAAAGCCGAATGTAAAGTTCATGCATTGTCTCCCGGCATTTCACGATCTAAATACCGGTATCGGAAAGGAAATCCATGAAAAGTACGGCCTTACGGAAATGGAAGTGACGGATGAAGTATTTGAGAGTGAGCATTCCATTGTATTTGATGAGGCTGAAAACCGCATGCATTCCATCAAAGCCGTTATGTATGCGACGTTAAAGTAGAAACTGTATGGATATTAACTATATTTATTACGACGAAATAGATTCCACGAATAACGAAATAAAACGACAGACGCAAAAGGGTCTGCCGGAATTTACCGTTATCTCTGCAGGCACTCAGACCGGCGGTCGGGGACGAAGCGGTCATGACTGGCAGTCTCCCAAAGGAGTTTCCGTAGCCACCAGCATGGTTTTATATCCAAAGGAGATCTCCATAAGAGCGGTTCCACGTTTGACATTAATTGCTGCCGTGGCGGTGGCTGAAGCCATAGAAGACTTATACGGACTGAAGACAGCAATTAAATGGCCCAATGATATTTTGGTTTCGAACAAAAAGATTTGTGGTATACTAACGGAGTTGTCGGCAAAGGACAATCATGTGGAAAACGTGGTGGTCGGCATAGGGGTAAATGTGCATAACAAAGATTTTTCCGAGGACATCCGACATATGGCCATTTCCATAGATCAGGCCATGGAGATGGAGGGAAAAGATACAAGCCTTGTTCACTGCAAGAAGCTTACAGAAAAAATATGGGAATGTTTTTTGATTCATTACAAAGCATTTTTGAAAACCGAGGACTTGACGGAAATCCTGGATTTTTATAACAACCGACTGATAAACAGCAATCGACAGGTGAAGGTTTTGGATCCCAAGGGAGCTTACGAAGCTGTTGCAAAAGAGATGCTTCCCACCGGAGAACTGTTGGTGGAAGTCGGCGATGAGCTTAGAAAAATTGACTCCGGGGAAGTTTCCGTTCGGGGAATTTATGGTTATGTATAATTACAACCCAAATAACACTTTTAGAAACAGGAGAGTTTCATGTATCAGGAAAATGTGATTCTGTGCGGTTCCAGCAAGTATACCAAAAAATATTATTTAAACGAGGATTTCAACGGACTGCCGCAGCAGGTAAAGGATGAACTGAAAATCATGTGTGTACTTTACACGGAAGAAATAGGCGGAACCCTGGAACTGCAGTATGATGAGGACGGAAATCTATCTCTTATCACCGCAGCGGAAGAGGGGGATCTTTTGTATGATGAAATCGGCTCGGTGTTAAAAATAAAAAAGCTGCAAAAGGAAAAAGCCGAACTTTTTGAACAGCTGGAAACTTATTATAAAGTATTTTTCTTAGGGGAGGACGCGTAAATGTTACTGGCGATTGATGTAGGAAATACAAATATAACTTTGGGAGTGTTTGATAAGGACAGTCTTACCGGAACATTTCGTTTAAATACGGGAATAGCCCGCACATCCGATGAATATGGCGTGGTCATCGGTGAAATTATGGAACTGAATAATATTCCAAGAGATCAGATTAAAGATGTAATTATTGCCAGCGTAGTGCCGGCGGTGATGTATTCTTTAACCAGCGCGGTAGTTAAGTATTTTCACACCACACCCATTATTATTGAAGCCGGAATCAAAACCGGTATTCGTGTGGTAACGGAAAATCCGAAGCAGATTGGTGCAGATCGAATCGTGGATGCTGCCGGCGCCTATAGTATTTATGGCGGCCCTGTTTTGGTACTTGATTTTGGAACGGCTACCACCTATGATTTGGTGGACGAAAGCGGTGCTTTTATTTCCGGCGTTACCGCACCGGGTATTCGTATCTCCGCAAAAGCTTTGTGGGAAGATGCGGCAAAACTTCCGGAAATTGAGATTAAAAAACCAAAGAGTATCCTCGCAAAAGAAACCATTTCCTCTATGCAGGCAGGTTTGGTTTACGGTCAGATCGGTCAGACCGAGTATATTGTTAAGAACATGATCAAAGAAAGCGGATACGAAAATGTTAAGGTCATCGCTACCGGAGGACTTGGCGGAATGATTGCCAAGGAGACGGATTGCATTGATGTTTATGATCCGGATTTGACCCTTAAAGGTATGAAGTTTATTTTCGAAAAACAGGGAGATAAATAATTTATGAAACAAAGTATCAGACCCTTATCCTTAGGGAATGTTACCTTAGCAAATAATTTAATTTTGGCTCCAATGGCAGGTGTTTGCGACCTGCCTTTTCGTATGTTATGCAAAGAACAGGGGGCGGGACTGGTGTGTATGGAAATGGTCTCCGCAAAAGCTTTGCAGTACAACAACAAAAATACAAAAGCGCTTTTGGAAGTAAATGAAAAAGAGCGACCGGTTTCCTTGCAGCTTTTTGGCTCGGATCCTGTTTGCATTTCCGAGCAGGCAAAGCGAATCGAGGACAGAAACTTTGACATTTTGGATATTAACATGGGCTGTCCCGTGCCGAAGGTGGTAAACAACGGCGAGGGAAGTGCCCTGATGAAAAATCCCAAGTTGGCGGGAGAGATTATTGAGGCTACCGCAAAGGCCATAAAAAAACCGGTGACGGTAAAAATCAGAAAAGGGTTTGACGATGCTCATGTGAATGCGGTAGAGATGGCCCATATCGCCCAAGAGTCCGGGGCGGCGGCAGTGGCTGTTCACGGAAGAACTCGAGAGCAGTTTTATGCAGGAAAGGCTGACTGGGACATTATTGCTCAGGTAAAGCAGGCGGTATCTGTTCCGGTTATCGGAAACGGAGATCTTTTGGATGCAGCGGATGTGATTGAAATGGAAAAGCAGACCGGTTGCGACGGGTTTATGATTGGTCGGGGTGCGCAGGGAAATCCCTGGATTTTTCATCAGATTCTGCATTACTTTGAAACCGGAGAGCTGATTGGAAAACCGCCTATGAAAGAAATGGTGGATACCATGCTTCGCCACGCTAGGCTTCAGGTGGAGTTTAAAGGTGAGTATTTGGGAATTCGGGAGATGCGAAAACATGCCGCCTGGTATACTGCCGGATACAAAAATTCCTCCAAACTTCGGGGCAGAATCAACGCTGTGGAGACCTACGAACAACTGGAGGCGCTGTTTCAGGAAGTTCTTGACATTCACGAGGGAAATTTACTATAATGTTGTGGCTGTATATAGATTTGGATACAGTAGATTTGGGAAATCCGATAGTATGAAAGGATGACAGACCATGGAAGCTAAAAAACACGTAATGAGCCGTGAAGGCGTAAGAGAATTAGAGGCTGAGTTAAACGATTTACAGGTTAACAAGCTGAACGAGATTGCGGAAAAATTAAAAGAAGCAAGAGCTCAGGGTGACTTATCCGAGAATGCTGAATATGATGCAGCAAAGGATGAGCAAAGAGATGTTGCGGCTCGTATTGAACAGATAGAAGAAATCCTTAAAAACGTTGAGATTTACGACGATGCGAAAAAGACTGACAAGATCAGCATGGGAAGCAAAGTAAAGATTTTAGACGTTGAATTAAACGAAGAATTGGAATATAAGATTGTTGGTTCTCAGGAAGCAAACATCTTAAAAGGAAAGATTTCCAATGAGTCTCCAATCGGAAGAGCTTTAATCGGAGCAAAAGTCGGACAGGTTGTTACTGTTGAGACCGAGACAGGAAATTTTGATTACAAGGTAGTTGAAATCAAAAAGAAATAATTGCGACCACTTAAAATCCGAATTCTTGTAATTCGGATTTTTTTACTTATAACCCTTGATTAGAATTAGAAAGGAATTGTTATGGCAGAGAATAAGAATAACAACGAACAGCAGCAGGATTTGGGACAGCTTTTAAAGGTTCGTCGTGAAAAGCTTTCCGCTTTGCAGGAGGCAGGAAACGATCCTTTTGAAATTACAAAATACGATCAGACCCATCATAATGATGAGGTAAAAAGTCTTTACGAGACATATGAAGCTGAGAAGTTAAAAGACTATACCGAACCAAAACTTCCGGATGAGCCTGCAGAGGATGCGGACAACGAAGTGATTTCCGCTTATCGTCAGGCAAAGAAGGAAGCATACAATGCGCGCCGTGAAATCTTAGATGCAGATGCACCAAAGGTTTCCATTGCCGGACGTATGATGTTTAAGCGTGTGATGGGTAAGGCTTCTTTTGCAAATATTCGTGATTTAAAGGGTGATGTTCAGGTATACGTATCAAAGGATGCGTTGGGTGATGACTTATACGCTACCTTTAAAAAGTCTGATATCGGTGATATCTGGGGTGTAAAGGGATATGTATTTAGAACCATGACCGGAGAAATCTCTATCCATGCGGAAGAGATGACCTTGCTTACAAAGTCTTTACAGATTTTACCGGAGAAGTTCCACGGCCTTACGGATACGGATACCCGTTATCGTCAGAGATATGTGGATCTCATTATGAGCCCGGACTCCAGAGACGTATTTGTAAAGCGCTCTCAGATTATTCGTGAGATCCGTAACTTCCTTGCGGGAAGAGACTTTATGGAAGTAGAGACCCCCATGCTTGTTCATAATGCAGGTGGTGCCGCAGCCCGTCCGTTTGAAACCCATTACAATTCCTTGGATGAAGATGTAAAGCTTCGTATTTCTTTGGAGCTTTACTTAAAGAGACTTATTGTCGGCGGTTTGGAAAGAGTTTTCGAAATCGGCCGAGTATTCCGTAACGAAGGTGTGGACACCAGGCATAATCCGGAATTTACACTTATGGAGCTTTATCAGGCATATACCGATTACGAAGGTATGATGGAGCTGACAGAAACCATGTTCCGTTATTTGGCTGAGACCGTCTGCGGTACAACCAAGATTTCTTATCAGGGAACCGAAATCGACCTTGGCAAGCCTTTTGAGCGCCTTACCATGACAGAGGCAGTAAAGAAGTATGCAGGCGTTGATTTTGATGCGGTAAAAGATGATGCAGAGGCAAAGGCTCTTGCAGATGAGAAGCATATTGAATATGAAGACTTCCACAAGAAGGGTGATATCTTAAACCTCTTCTTCGAAACCTTTGTTGAGGAGCATTTGGTTCAGCCTACCTTTATTATGGATCACCCAATCGAGATTTCTCCTTTAACAAAGAAGAAACCAAGCGATCCTTCCAAGGTAGAGCGTTTCGAACTTTTCATTAACACTTGGGAAATGTGTAATGCATACTCCGAGTTAAACGATCCTATTGACCAGCGCGAGCGTTTTGCAGCACAGGATGCAAATGCAGCTGCAGGTGATGAGGAAGCAGAGCACACCGATGAAGATTTCTTAAATGCATTGGAAATCGGTATGCCCCCTACAGGTGGTATCGGATACGGTATCGACAGACTCGTAATGTTGCTCACCGACTCTCCGGCCATTCGTGATGTTTTGCTTTTCCCAACATTGAAACAGTTAGACAAATAAAATGTCGTAAAATCAAGGGTTTCAGAGGATGAGTTGTATGCAACTACAACGCTTACTACAACAAATTCGTGAGTTGATATGAAGAAATATACGCTCAACTGACGGATTGCTGTAAATCATGCGAAAGAAATCTAACGATATGGATTACAATTAAATATGTGAATCGTAGACGAGCCCACTTATTCTTAAGTGGGCTTGACTATTACAAATCAAACCCTCCAGGGAATGTCAAAGGTAGTGAAAACAATCAGTATTTTGACATTCCCTGTGGAGGGTTTGTTATTCTTTTTGGAAGTATTTATGTTGAAACTAGAAAAAGTATTAACATTATTTCATTTTGCAACAAGCTATATTGAGACCCAGATTAGCAGATAGATTACACAGCATCGGATATTCAAATGTCCGGTGCTGTTTTTTAATGTCATGCTTCTAT
>JAEEGL012623171.1_pt1 | contig 36481 bp, 27 predicted proteins | sample 9134231 | NCBI WGS metagenome assembly JAEEGL01 (sample SAMN16246548, study PRJNA631951) | gut metagenome | biome: gut microbiome; feature: rumen; material: fiber-attached | host: Bos | place: Iran: Karaj | collected 2018-10 | reverse complement strand
TAGCCTCGTGCTTGGTAACATTTGCGGCAGGGGCGAAGACGGTGAGTGTGAGCAACTCCGATTTGGAATGGGAGGAAAACACCAGTGGCGAAATGGAAGCGCGGATTGTGATTGGTGACATAGGTTGCAGCGATGTTACCCTGAACTTTACAGGCGGTAATGCCAGCAAAGTGCCCTGTTACCGAGTGGCAATTATCGACAACGGCGACCCCGAATACGATTATTGGCATGAACTGAGCGACTGGAACGACATTCTCGAGGTGAACTCTTCGGGAAACGGTTCCACAACAATCTCGTTGACCGCTTGCGGACAAACCAACAGAGTGATTGCCTTCTTCATTCAGTTGGATAAGAATCCAAATATCCCACAATACACGGTTTCGGTACAAAGTTATTCTAATTTTGAGGGTACCGTAACTGGCGGTGGAACGTACGACAAAGGCGAATCGGTGAAAATTACTGCAACGCCTCGTGATGGTTATATTTTCAAAGAATGGAGCGACGGCAATACCGACAATCCACGCTACCTGACAGTTTCGTCAAATATTAGTCTTACTGCATATTTTGAAGAACCCGATTTTCAATACGAGATTAGAGATAGTTACTCGGTTACTTTAACCAAAGCAAGAAATGGAATAGAAGTAGCGAATATCCCAAGTTCTGTTACAATTAACGGATTTACTTATACGGTTACGAAAATTGGGGCAGAATGCTTTTCATATAATAAAAAACTGACTTCTGTTTCTATTCCAAATACAGTCACTTCTATTGGTGACGAAGCTTTTTCTGATTGTGAGAGTCTTACTTCTATAAGTATCCCGAATAGTGTGACTTCTATCGGAGATTATGCTTTTTATAGTTGTGAGGGGCTTACTTCGATAAATATCCCGAATAGTGTCACTACTATCGGAGAACATGCTTTTTGTTGGTGCGGAAGTGTGACTTCTTTAACAATACCTAATAGTGTGACTTCTATCGGAAATTCGGCTTTTTATTTTGTGAATGAAATGACTAATTTTTGCCCACTAACTTCTTTAACAGTTGGAAGTGACGTTGATTTAACAGGTGCAGGCATAGTTTTTTCTTGTAATGGTATTAGATACATGATAATAAGAAAAGGTGAAGTTAGTGTTTGGGAGATAGAAGATGAAATTTTAGAATCACTTCCATGTCCTATAGAAATTCCAAATACGGTTAAATTAGGAAATATTGTTTTTACTGTAACTGCAATTGATGAGTATGCAATGGGGGCAGATTTTACATCTATTTCTCTTCCTAACAGTATTACTGAAATAGGCGAATGGGCTTTTGCAGAAAATAACAGCATGTCGGCCATTATCATTCCGAGTAATGTTGTTTCTATAAAAGGTGCTGCATTTAATGAATGTAGAAATTTAACTTCTATTACGTGTTTGGCAAAAACACCTCCTGCACTTGCTGCTGAACTAGAATATGTATCTCATGACGGGATCTTAGTGGCTCATACCTTTTATAATGACGGCGAAAATATTACGGTATATGTTCCAGCCGAATCACTTTCGGCATATAAATCGGCACCAGTATGGAAGACGTTGAATATTCAGCCAATTCCGGCAGAAAATGTAAGTCTTTCGAAAGACGAGGTTGTTGTAAACGTTGAGAAAACAACTGCGGATTTTTCCATGCCTGCTAACGAATCGGCTAATTCCTACACGCTAACCATTCGTAACAACGGCGTTACATTCTGCACGCTCACTTTCAATGCGAATGGGCAGTTAACAGACATAGACTTCTCAACCACAAAAAGTTACGAACTAAAAGCAGATGTTTCGGCATTCAAATTTACGGTTACGGGGCTTTCGGAAGCGTCAGATTACAGATATTCGTTCAAAGTGCTTAATGCAAGCAAGGCGGTGCTTAAAGAGTACGTCGGCTCGTTCACAACCAAAAATGCGGACGGCACAGGCGGCAGCACTTCAGGCGGTGGCGAAGGCACATTGGCTATAGATAACATTTCACCAATCAACACTGTAGCAATCGTAGGCAACCAAATCCTTGTAAACGGCGAAGCACCAGCATTTGTAGTAACAATTTCTGGCAAGAAAATCGCAAACCAAAACCTGAAATCAGGGGTGTATTTTGTGAATGTTGAGGGCGAAACGGTAAAGGTTTCGGTGCAATAACGATGGCGGTATTCCCGTAGAGACGCGATTAATCGCGTCTCTACAACACAAAACCGTGATATTTATGTAGGGCTGTCACATTGTGGCAGCCTTTTTTTGTATTATCCATTGTTTTATCCTTCCCAAATAAGTACAAATACCTATTTTTATAATTAACCCATCAAAATAATAGGTTGATTTTGAAAAATACATATATTTGCCAATGTATAACCTACTAAAATAATAGGTTTAATATGGGAAGTATATGAGCAATTTGCGAATAATAAAAGAGAAAACAGCTGGAACGGCAATGCTTGCGATAACCGTAATAGCATTGCTGTTCGTGCTTGTGATGGGAGTGGGGCTGTATTTGAAATCCAAACCCATACTCGATACGATTCCATTATGGGATTTGCTTACCAATTCGTCGTGGCAGCCGTTCAAAAATCAATTCGGATTTTTCCCGTTTGTTATGGGAACCGTCTGGGTTACAATGATTTCGGTTGTCATAGCATTGCCTTTATCGTTGTTTACGGCAGTCTTCCTGACGGAATATGCCAATCGCAAGGTTAAGAAATTCGTTTATCCCGCACTCGATATTTTGGCTTCGTTGCCGTCGGTCATCTATGGGGTGTGGGGTACGCTGGTCATTGTTCCATGGATTTCGACGAAATTGGCTCCTCATTTTGTTGATTTTTCGGCGGGATATACCACGTTGGCTGCTGGTATCGTGTTGAGTATTATGATTTTACCGTTGTTGGTGAGTTTGTTTGTGGAATTGTTCGCAAGCGTTTCCGACGACTTGCGCGATACGTCGTATGCTCTTGGCTCAACTCGTTGGCAGACAGCTCAAAACGTTGTTATTCGTAAGTCGTTGCCGGGCATTTTTGCCTCGGTTGTGCTTGCCATTTCGCGTGCGTTGGGCGAAACCATCGCCGTACTGATGGTGTGCGGAAACTTGCCTGCTGTGCCACATTCGTTGTTCGATGCCTGTTATCCTATACCGGCGCTCATTGCCAACAACTACGGAGAAATGCTGTCGTTGCCAATGTACGAGTCGGCATTGATGTTTGCTGCATTGCTGCTCTTTGTAGTGGTGTTGCTTTTCAATCTGGCTTCAAGAATTATTTTACGAAGAATAGAAGAAAGTTAAAAATTAAGAATTAAAAATTAAGGCAAGGCATTGTAAAAATGAAGAAAAGTATTGTAAAAGAACGGGTTGCACGTCTGTTGATGTATCTTTCGATAATCGTGGTGCTAATACTTGTTGTGAGCATTATTTGGACGATTTTCAGTCGTGGGGCGAAATGCCTTACGTGGGAAATGGTTTCGTCGTTGCCTGGCGGCGGATTCTACATTGGTAAGGAGGGCGGTTTCCTCAATGCCATTGTGGGCTCGCTCTACATTGTGCTTGCATCGACGGCTATTGGCCTGATAATCAGCATCCCTGTGGTTTTCTTCCTCAATGTGTATCTAAAAACAAAGTCGCGGTTGGCGTATTTCGCGCGGCTTGCCTTCGATGTGCTGTTTGGTATTCCGTCAATCGTTTATGGTGCGTTTGCTTTTACGCTGATGATTTATCTGGGTTTGCGGACGTCGTTGTTGGGCGGAATCATTGTCGAGACGCTGCTCATTATTCCCATTCTTATCCGTTCGATGGACGAGGTGGCGAAGAATTTTCCTCGCGATTTGCTCGAGGCCTCGTTTTCGCTCGGCGCGACACGATGGGAGACTATCGGCGTGGTAATGAGACAAATAGCGCCAGGAATCGCCACAGCCACGTTGCTTTCAGTTGGTCGTTCCATAGGCGATGCAGCGGGTGTGATGTTCACCGCGGGATTTTCAGACACAATTCCAACGTCGCTTACGCAACAGACGGCCACATTGCCGCTTTCAATCTTTTTCCAGTTGGGGGCGCCGCAGGTCGAAGTGCAGAACAGGGCGTATGCCGCAGCAGTTGTATTGACAATTATAGTACTTATTATCAGTTTGTTAGGTAGATTTATAACAAACAGATTTTCAAAAAATAAATTACGATGAGAAAGTTCCTTATCAGAAAATTTTTGGCGAACGACAGCAACGAGCCGTTTGTGCCGAATGCTAAATTCCAACATCCCGAAGTCGCGTCGGAACTAACGGTTGACCATTTCAACCTTTCGATTGACGGTTCGCCTATTTTGAAAGATGTTTCGGTGACAATTCCGGCGAATAAAATCACGTGTATCATTGGACCGTCGGGCTGTGGTAAGTCAACCTTGCTCAAAAGTCTTAACCGTTTGTCGGATTCGATTGAGGGTGTGAAGACCTCGGGCGACATACGCATTGGCGACACCAGCATAGTGAACTGCTCGGAGGCCGATTTGGTGGAACTCCGCCGTCGTATCGGGCTGGTGCCTCAGCGACCTACGCCGCTTCCGATGTCGATTTTTGGCAATATTGCCTACGGATGCAAGATTCATGGCGTTGGTGGTCGTCGTCAGTTGCGACGCATTGTCCGTCATTATTTGAAGGTTGTGGGACTTTGGGACGAGGTGAAGGAACGCGTGCATAGTTCTGCTACGCGCTTGTCAATCGGACAACAGCAACGGTTGTGCCTTGCACGCAGTTTGGCCGTTGAACCGGAATTTCTTCTTGCCGACGAGGCGACTTCCGCTCTCGACCCCGTATCGAGCAAGATTGTGGAGGATTTGTTCGTCAAACTTAAGGAGCGATATTCCATTGTGATGGTGACCCACACGCTTCGTCAGGCCTTGCGAATAGCCGATTATGTGATATTCATTTATATGGGCGAGGTGATTGAAGTGGGCGATGCGGAACAAGTTTTCAAAAATCCACAACACGAACTTACACAGAAATATCTTTCGGGAGCAATAAGTTAATGTGTATGAAGAAAATAGGCTTAATTGGCGGCATTGGTCCAGAATCCACAGTGAATTACTATCTGGAAATCAACAGATTGTATCACAAGGATTTTGGTATGGACAGTTATCCCAAAATCGTGATTGACAGTTTGAGTCTGAACGAGGTCACGACGGCTTTGGACGAACGTCGTTTTTCTGACGTTGCGGAGATTGTCAAAACCAGTGTTGACGTGTTGCGTGGTGCAGGTGCCGATTTTGCTGCTATATGTTCCAATACGCCTCATATTGTTTGGGAGCAAATGGCTGACGGATTTTCGTTGCCCGTTGTCAGCATTGTGGATGCGACGGAGAAGGCGGTGCGCGAAGGTGGATACAAAAACGTGCTGGTGTTGGGAACGCTTGCTACAATGCAAAGTGGTATGTATCAGCGTGTTCTTGCCGAAAACGGCGTAGATTCCGTAACGCCGAGCGAAGCCGACCAGCAAGTTATTGCGAGCATCATTTTCCCAAATCTTGAAAATGGCATTGTCAATGCCGACGACAAGTTGGAAATGATTGCCTTGGTTGAGAAATATGTGACATATCGTTCCGTTGACGCAGTGTTGCTTGCTTGCACCGAGTTGCCGCTGATTCTAAAGGCAGGCGACGTGCCAGTTCCTCTCGTTGACACTGCACGGATTCACGCAAAAGAGATTTATGAATTTGCTGTTAAACAATGATTTACGAAGAACAAAAACTGCCTAATGCGGGCGATACGGTTTTGGTGGGAATGTCGGGAGGCATTGATTCCACGCTGACGGCTTTGTTGCTGAAGGAGCGTGGATGTCGTGTGATTGGTGTTACTATGTCGCTGTGGGACAGTCGTTTTCCTAAAATATCAAGTACCAAGGAACATTGTTTTGATGCAAACGAGTCGGAAAGTATAGAAAAATGTCGCTCGTTTTGTCAGTCGCAAGGTGTTGAATATCATGTTGTTGACTTACATAATGAGTATAGGGAAAATGTGCTTGAATATTTCAAGGCGGAATATCGTGCAGGACGGACGCCGAATCCTTGTATTCGGTGCAATGCCACTATGAAATTCAGTGCCATGCTTGCAAGTATTCAGAAACTTGGGATTGACTACGATTATTTTTGTACTGGACATTATGCCAAACTTGTCCGTCCGCAAATGGGGCTGTACGGCTCTGATATACAGCCGTATATGATTGCGCAGGCGTCCGACAGTTCAAAGGACCAGTCATATTTCTTGTACCGAGTTTCAAGTTCAGTATTGGAAAAAGTTCGGTTTCCCTTGGCTAATCTGTCAAAAAAGGAAGTGTTTGAATTAGCACGAAAAGCAGGTTTTCTTTCCGACGAATATATTGAAAGTCAAGATTTTATAGATCCTCAGTATTTTGATTTCCTCTTTTCCGACAAGCCGTTTGCCGAAGGCGATATTGTTGACTTGGACGGCAAAGTTTTGGGACGGCACAAAGGGATAGAGCATTACACCGTAGGGCAACGCAAGGGGCTTGGCGTGGCCGTTTCCCGTCCCGTCTATGTCCATTCGATTGACGCGGAGCACAATCGTGTGGTTTTGGCTCCGATAGAGGATTTACAAGTAAAAAGATTTATTGCCGACGATTTTGTGTGGGCTGGCGATGTGGAACCTACGAATGCGTTGGAGGTTTCGGTGAAAATTCGTCTTGCAAGTGGTTTGCACCATGCTGTGATAGAACGATATACGGCTTTATCGAATGAAAAATTTATTGGCACACCATGGCAGATTACCTTGGAAAATCCGCAAACAGCAGTGGCACCTGGTCAGTCGGCTGTGCTGTACGACAATGGCGTTGTACTTGGCGGCGGGGTGATTACAAAAGTGGAGCACTAAATGCCAAGTTGCCGAGAATGTTTTTTCTTTTGATTTTCATTTCAAATAAAAATACTCCTATATTTGCATAACCCTTTAACGAAGCACCTTTGCTGTTGGGTAAGGGATTTTTATAGCCGTAATATTAAATGAAAATATGGATAAAATATTTGACAATCAAGATTATGCACCAAATAATGGTGAAATAGTGCTGTACAACCCCGACGACACGATACGTCTGGAGGTAAGAATGAATGACGAAACCGTGTGGTTGAACAGAAATCAAATTGCTGTTTTGTTTGGTCGTGATGTGAAAACTATAGGAAAACATATAAACAATGCATTACGAGAAGAATTAGATGGTTTGTCAGTTGTCGCAAATTTTGCGACAACTGCCTCCGATGGAAAAACGTATCAGGTCGAATATTATAACCTTGATATGATTTTGTCAATCGGTTATCGTGTGAAGTCACGGCAAGGCATTCAATTCCGCCAATGGGCAAATCGTATATTGAAAGAATACCTTTTAAAGGGATACAATATAAACAACTATCTTGCAAGTATAGAGTATCGTATCGACAATACATTACAAGAAATGGTTTGCCATTTTGAAAATGCAAGAAACAAAAGCAGAGGAGATTTTGGCAAGAGTATAATGTAGAGCCACATACAATGTGGCTCATAATCGAAATGTAAGCGTAGAATTTCTATAATTAACCCAAATTTAACCTATCATAATAATAGGTTAAACGCAAAAATCCATATCTTTGCCTATAAATTATATGAGAAATGCAGATTCAGGAAATGCAGTCAGAAATTAAGCGGCTCAAACGGGAGAGAGGCGTTTGTGTGCTTGCCCACGCATATCAGAGCCATGACATTTGGGAAGTGGCTGATTATGTGGGCGATTCGTTTGGTTTAAGCCAACAGGCAGCCCAAGCCGATGCCCATACGGTGTTGATGTGCGGCGTGCGTTTTATGGCCGAGACCGTTAAGATTCTGTCGCCACAAAAACGTGTGATTTTGGCGAATGCCGATGCCGGTTGTCCTATGGCGGAACAAGTCTCGTTTGACGTGTTGTCGCAGTTGAAGCAGAAATACAGCGACCATACGGTGGTTTCCTATGTTAATACTACCGCTAAATTGAAGACTATCAGCGATGTATGCGTCACTTCGTCGGCGGCGGTGAAGATTGTGAAAAACATTGTCAACGACAAAATTCTGTTCATTCCCGATTGTAACTTGGGCAGTTGGATTCAAAAACAAGTGCCGCAAAAGCAGTTTCAGTTCGTTCCGGGCGGTTGTCCCACGCATTTGCTCATTACGCCCAAAAACGTGGAACAGGCACGCCAAAGGCACCCCGAAGCGTTGTTGCTCGTTCACCCAGAATGTTCCGAAAAAGTTGTGGAACTTGCTGATTATGTGGGTAGTACCACACAAATAATGGACTTCGCGAAACGGAGTGACAAAACAGAATTTATCATTGGAACGGAAAACAGCATTGTCCAGCATTTGCAATTCGATTGTCCCGAAAAACGGTTCTTTGCTTTGTCGAAAAACTGCATTTGCCACAATATGAAAGCAACCACATTGGGCGATGTGTACAACTGTCTGAAGGGCATAGGAGGTGAGGAGATAGAACTCGATGCCGAAACCTTGCAACTTGCCCGTCGCAGTATTGACGAAATGCTACGGTTGGGGTAGGTTTGTCTGCCGATACACAAAACACCTTGTTATTGAGTAACGGAGAAGAAAATTAACAGTAATTTTCCCCTCTTAATTCGTAATTTTTAATTAAAAAATTCTATTTTTACTCCAACCTATTAACGAAACATGATTAGTAACAAATTAAAAGGTACGGCCGTAAAAATAGAATATGAAAAATATTGAAAACCAACAACTTGCGCCGCAAAGTGGTGAAGTTGTTCTCTACAATCCCGATGACACAATCCGTTTGGAAGTTCGTATGAACGACGAAACAGTCTGGCTGACGCAAGCCCAGATGGCAGAATTGTTTGGAAAAGACCAGTCTGTAATCGCCCGACATATTTCCAATGTCTTCAAAGAAGGGGAACAAGAGAAAGAAAGTAATATGCAAATTTTGCATAATACTCTTTCAAAGTACAAACCGACAACACTTTATAGTTTAGATGTTATTATTTCGGTTGGATATCGCGTAAAGTCTCAACGCGGTGTGCTGTTTCGCAAATGGGCTAATTCTGTGCTTAAAGAATATTTGTTGCGAGGATATGCCGTTAACCATAGGTTTGAACGTATTGAACAAAATATGCAAGAACATTTTCAAAAATATGACGACATTCTCCAAGATCATCAAAACAAAATTGACTTCTTTGTCCGTACTTCATTGCCACCAGTGGAGGGACTGATGCACGAAGGACAGATTTTCGATGCCCGTGTTTGCGTGGAGAATCTTATAAAACAGGCAAAACGGGAAGTAATAATGATTGACGGCTACGTTGACGCTGCAACGTTCGAAATCCTTGACGTTCGGCAGAAAGACGTTTCGGCAACGATTTATACGGAACGGATTGGAGAATCATTGCTGAGAATCAAGGAATTGCACGATTCACAATATCCCGAAAAAATAATCCAATTAGAAAAATACGCTGAGAATTTCCACGACCGTTTTCTCATAATTGACTACGTGGTCTATCATTTCGGAGCAAGTTTCAAAGACTTGGGCAACCGCCTGTTCGCATTCAACAAAATGGGATTGGACAAGAATCTGATTCTTTCTGCTGTAAAAGGAAAATTTGAGAAACCGTAGGCATTTCGGTACGGTAATAACTACGCATAAAATCGTATTTTTTACATAAACCCACCATTTTGGTAGGTTATATGTAAAATATCTTTACATTTGCAATAGAAATTTTTGGAAATATGAAAACTCATTTATTGGAACTTGAAGCCGAGTCGATTTACATTCTACGCGAAGTTGCGGCTCAATTTGAACGACCGGCAATCTTGTTTTCGGGAGGGAAAGACTCAATTGTGGTTACTCATTTGGCTTACAAGGCTTTTTATCCTGCCAAATTGCCGTTTCCGCTTGTCCACATTGACACAGGACACAATTTTGTGGAAACGCTTGAATACCGCGACGCATTGGTGAAAAAGTTGGGCGCTGAACTGATTGTCGGCTCGGTGCAGGAATCGATTGACTCGGGGAGAGTGAAGGAGGAAACTGGTTTCAATGCAAGTCGTAATGCGCTGCAAACCACCACGTTGCTCGATACTATCGAGAAATATAAATTCGATGCGTGTATTGGCGGAGCCCGCCGTGACGAGGAAAAAGCCCGTGCCAAAGAACGCATTTTCTCGCACCGCGACGATTTCGGACAGTGGAATCCGAAAAATCAGCGACCTGAACTGTGGAACATTTTCAACGGTCGAAAAAACATAGGCGAGCATTTTCGCGTGTTCCCAATCAGCAACTGGACGGAAATGGACGTATGGCAATATATTTTGCAGGAGAAAATAGAGTTGCCGTCGCTCTATTACACGCATACACGAAAGGTATTTCAACGTGACGGGCAGTGGCTTGCCGCCGAAGATTGCATAAAACGCCGTCCCGACGAGGTGGTGGTTGAGAAGGAAGTACGCTGCCGTACAATCGGCGACATAACGTGTACGGGACTGACGCTTTCTACGGCTCATTCGCTCGAAGATATTGTTGCCGAGATTGCTGCCACACGTGTTACAGAACGTGGTGGTCGTGCCGACGACAAACGGTCAGAAACAGCGATGGAAGACCGCAAAAAACAAGGATATTTTTAGTAGAGACGCGATTAATTGCGTCTTTACAATTAAATGTAGAAAAAATTACGAACATGAACAACGGATACTTGGATATGCAATTGTTGCGGTTCACAACCGCAGGCAGTGTCGATGACGGAAAAAGCACGCTGATTGGCAGACTGCTGTACGATAGCAAATCGATTTTTGAAGACCAGATGGAAGCAGTTGAAACGGCGTCGAAAAGTCGTGGAAACGAGGAAGTTAACCTAGCCTTACTCACCGACGGACTTCGTGCCGAACGTGAGCAGGGAATCACCATAGATGTGGCGTACCGTTATTTTGCCACGCCAAAACGGAAATTCATCATAGCCGACACTCCGGGACATATTGAATACACTCGAAATATGGTTACGGGTGCTTCCACAGCCGACTTGGCGGTGATTTTGGTCGATGCCCGTCATGGAATTATGGAGCAGACCATTCGCCATTCATACGTGGCTGCATTGCTGGCTATCAAGCAGATAGTAGTTTGCGTGAACAAGATGGATTTGGTCGATTTTTCTCACGATGTGTTTACAAAAATCGTTGACGACTACAAGAATATGTCTGCTCATTTGCCTATTGGCAAGGTCGATTTTATCCCGATTTCGGCAAAGTTGGGCGACAATGTGGTGAATCCGTCAACCAATATGCCATGGTACAGTGGAAAACCGCTTCTTGAATTTTTGGAAACGGTTGAAATTCAAGATGATAACAAAGATTCGTTCCGTATGCCAGTTCAATATGTCATTCGTCCTATTTCGGAAAAATATGTTGATTTCCGTGGCTATGCAGGTCGTGTTGCAAGTGGGAAAATTACTGTGGGTGAAAGTGTTACGGTTTTACCTTCGAGACAAAGATCAATTGTGTCTTCTATTTGGTTGGCCGACAAGGAATTACAGGAAGCGTCTGCTGGCGATTCGGTAACAATTTGTTTGTCAAACGACATTGATATTAGTCGTGGCGATGTGCTCTGTCTCGACAATGGGCAGATTCCCCAAGTGGGACAAGCCGTTTCGATGGACATTTGTTGGTTCCGCGAGACGCCGTTGCAAATCGGTAAACGTTACATAATCCGCCATGCTACACAGGAAGTTGTGGGAATGTTCAAGGCTATCGACTACAAAATCGACATTAGCACACAAGATAAATTGTCCGATGTTAACCAATTGACAATGAATGATATAGCACACGTTCAACTGAAAACTGCAAGTCCGCTTGTGTTTGAACCGTACCACACCAACAAGGTGATGGGAAGCGTGATTATTGTTGACCCCGACACGAACGACACGTTAGGGGCGGGAATGATAGACGAGATGAATTAAGGTGTAAGAATTATGTAGAGACGCAATTCATTGCGTCTCAGTAGTTTATCTTGATAGATTATGGATATAGAAGCATTAAACAAACAGTTTGAAAATGCGTCGGCTAACGATGTTTTGGCATTTTTTCTGAAAGAATTTCAGGGAGAGATAGCCCTTTCTTCGAGTTTGAGCTACGAAGATCAGGTGCTGACCGATATGATTAGCAAAATCGACAAATCGACTCGTATTTTCACGCTTGACACGGGTCGTTGCTTTCCCGAAACTTATTCGCTGATTGAACGAACAAACGAATACTACGGTATTAAACTTGAAGTTTATTTTCCTGACTATCAGAATGTTCAGAAAATGGTTGCAGAGCATGGAATGAATCTGTTTTACACGAGTGTGGAACTGCGTCATTTGTGTTGCAACGTGCGTAAGATTGAACCGCTGCAACGTGCCTTGAAAGGTCTGAAAGTGTGGATTTGCGGCCTTCGCCGTCAGCAGAGCGTGACGCGTAAAGATATGCAACTAGTGGAGTGGGACGAAAACAACGGTCTTGTCAAACTTAATCCCTTGATTAACTGGACCGAAGACGATGTGAAAGCATACGTAAAACAAAATAGCGTGCCATATAACAAACTGCACGACAAGGGTTTCCCGTCAATTGGCTGCCAGCCATGTACACGTGCCGTTGAACCGGGTGAAGACATCCGTTCTGGCCGTTGGTGGTGGGAAAATCCCGAACATAGGGAATGCGGGTTGCATAGAAGGTAGAACTCTGGTTTTTACGTTTTTCCCTCGTTATAATCAGTATTGCTGATTATGAAATAGAAATATTTGGCTTAAAAAACGATTAAAAATTCAATTATTGTTTTAGCTGCCGAACCAATTTATGCACCTTGGTAATGGTTACCCGTTCTTTTTTGCGTGTAAACTCATCGGGGGTGTTGCTGTAAGTGTGATGAAAGTTTGCCGCGATGTAGTCACCTTTTTTGTTGAATGTCCGCATAAAAAAACGCAGAATTTCAATGTTGTTTTTTCGTAGAACCTCCATATTGTCAGCTGTCAGTTCATATACGGCTGTTGCTTGTCCGTCAATGAAATCGTTTATTCCCTTGTCCTTGCAGATTATTTTGTCGCCATTTGCCAATTCCATGGTAATGTCGCCTGAAATACCGCATTTGTGGAAATAATCGCACAAATCCTTGTCGGATTCCAAATTGACATTGATTTCCAACAAACCTCCCGTCGGCGTCTTTGCGATTTTTAGGTTAATGTCTTTGTCGGGGAAGAGGCGAGCGTCGCCGTACGAAACATACGAAGTAAATACAAAGTCAACAGCGGGATATGTATTCCCAGAAACAGTCATTGTCGTTTTTTGTGCATACGTCGCTATGCTTATGAATATCAATAGAAATGAGAAAAATGTATGTTTCATAGTTATTTTACAACAGATGGGACACTATTGTTGATTTGTTCGTCAACAGGCGAGAATGCGTTATAAACGGCGAAAATACCGAATAATACGATGATGATTCCAGCTATTTTATTTATGTAGAAAATCACACGCAGACGGAAATATTTTCTAAATATGTTGACAAATGTGGACAAAACGAACCAAATACTAATTGCACCGCAAAAAATGCCGGAAAGAATCATTCCAAGAGAGAGAACATTGTCTTGTACCATGTCGAAACTGGCCAAAACGATTCCGTAAAATATGATGGTCAGCGGGTTTGTTATTGTTAGTGCAAATACCGACACAAAATCTGTCAGTAGGTTGGTCTGTTTGTATTTGAATTCTCGGGCCTGTTTTATGGTGTTCCTAAAAAACATCCTACATCCTAAAAATATAAGAATCACAGCACCGACAAGCATGATGTAGGTCTTTTGTTCCTGGAAGAAATTAGAAATCATCGTGAGGCCAAAACCTGCAATGCTTGCAAAAAACGTGTCTGCACAGGCGGCACCAAGTCCGGAGATGAAACCCGAAAGACGACCTTGCTGCAATGTCCTCTGGATACAAAGCACGCCAATCGGTCCCATCGGGATGGAAACTATCAGACCTATAATGATACCTTTTAAAAACAGACTAGTCATATTGCCATTTGAACACGCAAAAATACGATATTCTTCCTATTATAGTTGTGATTATTTGTAAAAATTCATCTCGTCGAGATATTGCCATGCAGCCGAAGGCATAAAACCTTGCACGTTTCGCCCCTGTTTTATCCATTCACGAATCATACTTGACGAAATTTCCATCAACGGGGCGTTCACGATTTCAATGTTCGGATTTCCTTCTAAGTCTTGTGGCATAACGAATCCCGGACGTGGATACACATAAATTTTGTAGTTTTCGATAATTCGCTGATAATTTTTCCATTTGTGTATCGATTGTATATTGTCGCCACCCATAATGAGCGAAAACGTGTGTTGAGGATATTTGTCATACAGATGAGCCAGCGTCTGGATAGTGTAGGAGGGCTGTGGAAGCGAGAACTCAACTGACGAGGTTCTCAGATGTGGAAAATCGTCAATTGCAAGTTCAACCATGTGAAGTCGTTGGTAATCATCTAATAACGTCGTTTTTTCTTTCAACGGATTTTGTGGCGAAATTACAAACCACAATTCGTCAATCGTCGTAGTTTCCAATATATAATTGGCTATCACGACGTGCCCCACATGAATCGGGTTGAATGAACCAAAGTAAAGACCTATTTCCATATAAAAAAAGCTGCCTATGATTTTTCATAGACAGCTTGACAAAACTATGTAAAAACAAAAAAAACTATGCGTTTTCAGCTGTCTCCGTCTGACTACTTACCAAATCTTTGTCAACAAGAATACGACCACAATATTCGCATACGATGATTTTCTTGTGACTCTTGATGTCTAATTGACGTTGAGGAGGAATTTTGTTGAAACAACCACCACAAGCATCGCGTTCAACGGTGGCAATAGCCAAACCGTTACGTGCATTGTGACGCAAACGACCGTATGCCACAACCAGACGTTCTTCTATCGTGCTTGTGATTTGTTCAGCTTGCGCTTTCAAATGATACTCTTCTGCTTTCGTTTCATTGATAATCGTGTTCAACTCTGTTTCTTTCGCATTAAGATCATCTTTTCTTTCGCTGAATTTTGTTTTGGCAAGTTCTAATTGTTGTTTCTTATTTTCTATATCGTTTTTGTATTCTCTAATACGTTTTTGTGCAAGTTCGATGGTCAATTTCTGGAACTCAATTTCTTTGTCAATAGCGTCAAATTCACGATTGTTGCGAACTTGGCGTTGATCTTCCTCATATTTCTTGATTTGCGCCTCGGCATCTTTGATTTCTTCGTTCTTGGCAACAATGTCTTTTTCTTTTTGTGCAATGTCCTCTTGGGCCTTTGAAATACGAGTCTCCAAACCAGCCAACTCGTCTTCCAAATCTTTCACTTCAAGTGGAAGTTCACCACGAAGACGTTGAATCTCGTCGATTTTTGAATCTGTTTCTTGTAACTTGTATAACAACGTAAGTTCTTGTTCTACTGTTTGTTTCGCTACTGTTTCTACTTGTTTTTTTGCCATTTTATATATAATTTATCGGGTTCGTATTGACCTTTGAAATTTGGATTGCAAAGTTATAAAATTTTTTCTTTAATAACTCATAAAAAAGTTCTTTTGTGAATTGTTCCGATTCATAATGTCCGATATCTGCCAAAATTATCTTGTTTTCGGCATTGAAAAAATCGTGATATTTCACGTCGGCAGTGATGAAAACATCGGCTTTTGAGCGAATCGCATCGTGAATGAGAAAACTGCCTGAACCGCCACATACGGCAATTCTTGAGATAGATTCTTTTGTAATGTTGGTGTGACGAATCACGCCGCAACCAAATGTGTCCTTGATCCTTTTGAGAAATTCCGTTGTTTTTTCGGGCGTTGGCAAATCACCAATCATTCCGTCGCCAACCAACGAAAATGTGTTTTTGATAGGGAAGAGGTCGTATGCAACTTCTTCATAAGGGTGATTTTGAAGCAAATTTGCAACGACAGCGTTTGTCTTTTCATTTGGAAAAACAACCTCGATTCGTGTCTCGTTTTCGTGGTGCAACTCGTTTTTCTCACCAACGAACGGGTGCGCGTCCTCATTTGCCCGAAACGTGCCGACGCCATCCGACGAAAAACTACATTTGTCGTAGTTTCCGATACAGCCTGCATCGGCAGAAAACAGTGCTTCCAAAACCGTTTCGGCGTGTTGTTTCGGCACGTAGGTGATCAATTTCGTCAGGCAATTTGCCCTCGGTGAAAGAATTTTTTTATTTTGCAGACCGATTTTATCACAAATCAGAGCGTTCACGCCATTGGATACAGAATCAATATTGGTGTGACAGGCATAAATGGCAATGTTGTTTTGCAAAGCGAGCATAATACAACGACCTGTTTCCGTTGCGGAATTGATTGATTTCAACGGACGGAAAATGAGCGGATGGTGCGAAATGATGAGATTTGCACCGCACTCAATAGCCTCACGTACAACGGATTCGGTCACGTCAAGCGTTATCAGCACTTTCTCAACTGCATCGGTTCTGTTGCCAACCAAAAGTCCCGCATTGTCGTAACTCTCCTGATAGGCAAGAGGAGCCACCGTTTCAAGTTCCGAAATAATATCTTGGACAGTCATAGCTTTATTTTTCTACAAATGTAGAATCAGTTTTGTGAAAATTCCAAAAAATCCAGTCAAATTATTATGTTTGCGAACCAAAGTTCATTTTGATGGAAGAAATATCTCTTGCGCATTGTACGCTTTGTCCGCACCTTTGTTCGGTGAATCGGGAACAGGGGCAGTTAGGATTTTGTCGACTTGATGCAGGTTTACACATCGCCAATATTAGTTTGCATACGGGCGAAGAACCGATAGAGGGAAGTGAGAAAGGCGTGTGTAACGTGTTTTTCTCACATTGTAATTTGCGTTGTTGCTATTGCCAGAATTATCAGATTAGTCAGCCTCAGTCCGTTATTCGAAATGAAATAACCGATTACGAGACTGCCGTGAATCAGATTGTTGAAATCTTACAGAGTGGCGTGAAATTTCTTGGTTTCGTTTCGCCTACAAGTCATATTCCGCAAATGCTTCGAATTATTGAAGCGGTGCACGAAAAGGGATTTTTCCCAAAGATAATTTATAATACGAATGCATACGAAAGAGTAGAAACCCTTCGTGTTTTGGAAAAATACGTCGATGTGTATCTTCCTGATTTCAAATATGCCGACGAATCTTTGGCGATGCGACTTTCTGGTATTCCCAATTATTGTAAGACGGCTGTTTCTGCAATCAGGGAAATGTATAGACAAAAACAGGGGGTGATTTCTGATGAAAATCCTGCTTTGATAATTCGTCATTTGGTGTTGCCAAATTATATTGACAATAGTTTACAGGTTTTGCAACGAATAGCCGAAGAATGTTCAACCAAAGTGTTCGTTTCGTTGATGTCGCAATATTTTCCCGTGTATAACGCTTTGAAAGACAATTCGATAGATCGTCCGTTAAAGAGTGGGGAATATGATGTGGTTTTAAAGAAACTGGATTTGTTGGGCTTTGAGCGTGGTTGGACACAAGAATTGGAAAGCAACGATTACTATCAGCCCGATTTTTCAAAGAAAAACCCTTTTGAAAGTTAATGGGAAATAGAAATAACCAAATTCTTTAATCAAAAGACTGGTTTGGTTGGATGGAAATTTGACGAATTTCTTCGAATTCGTTCGGTGAAAGGTCATTCAAAAAGTAATTGATTGGATTGACTTTTTGCCCATTTTTAATGATTTCGTAATGAAGGTGTGAACCTGTTGAAACCCCCGTGTTTCCTACCAATCCGATAAGTTCTCCACGTTTTACTTTTTGTCCTTGGTGAACCAGAATTTCGGAACAGTGAGCATACATTGACTGATATTTGTAGCCGTGGTCAATCACGATGGCTTTCCCATATCCACGTTCGAATTTAGCAGATTTCACAACACCGTCGCCCGTCGCATAAATTTTTGTTCCACTTGGAGCAACCAAATCAATACCTGTATGCGTGCGAAGCGTCTTATAAATCGGGTGCATGCGCGTTCCGAACCCCGAAACGTATTTGTATGTTTTAAGAGGCTGAATACCAGGAATATGCTGTAACATTTCCTGCTTGTTCTTTGCCAAATTTACAATCGTGTCAAATGAAAGCGACTGGATATAAATCTTTTTACGCAAAATGTCCATTCGTTTATTTGTCTGCACCACGATTTCCATGTTGGGAATCTCTTCCAACTCGGCATAGCGGTTTACACCACCAAAACCACCATTGCGGATTTCACTGGGAATCGGTTCCGACTCAAACACCATACGATAAATGTTGTTGTCTTTGTCGGCTAAGTCGTCCAATACGGTTTCCATATTGGAAAGACGGTTGTTTAATGTTTTGTACTGATTTCGAAGGCTTTTGTTCTCGTCAATTAATTGTTTTTCGCGTGAAGAAGGGAAAAAGTGCAACCACGTGAACATAAAAGCAAATCCGACCACAACGATTATGACCAAATATGATAAAACCATACCGAGTGCTCTTTTGAAAGAACGTTCAATTTTCTCGTATTGGAGCGTATCTGGATTAAATCGGAATTTACTTTTAGCCATCTTATTTTTTGAAAGTGCAAATATATGAAAAAAACGTATATAAAAAACTTTTATTGCTTACTTTCTCTTTTATTCTTAAAAAAACGTACTTTTGCACCCGTTAAATTATATATGTATGAACGCTCAAGAATTACGTCAATCGTTTCTCGATTTTTTTGCTTCAAAAGAACACACTATTGTTCCGTCTGCACCTATGGTGGTGAAAGGCGATCCTACATTGATGTTTACCAATGCGGGAATGAACCAGTTCAAAGATATTTTCCTCGGAATTTCTCCGATTACTCGTCCTCGTGTAGCCGATTCGCAAAAATGTCTGCGTGTTTCGGGTAAACACAATGATTTGGAGGAAGTTGGTCACGACACCTACCACCATACCATGTTCGAAATGCTTGGAAACTGGTCGTTTGGCGACTATTTCAAGAAAGAAGCAATTTCGTGGGCGTGGGAATACTTGACCGAAGTGTTGAAAATCGATAAAAATTGTTTGTATGCCACTGTGTTTGAAGGTGATATAACCGATGGAACCTCGTTTGACCAAGAAGCGTTCGATATTTGGAAACAATATCTTCCCGAAGAACGAATCTTGAAAGGCAACAAGCACGACAATTTCTGGGAAATGGGCGAGGTAGGACCTTGCGGCCCTTGTTCCGAAATTCATGTTGACATTCGTTCTGCCGAGGAAAAGGCAAAGAAACCGGGACACGAACTCGTGAACCACGACCATCCGCAAGTGATTGAAATTTGGAACCTTGTGTTTATGCAATATAACCGTAAGGCAAACGGAGAACTGGAACTTTTGCCGAAAAAACACATAGACACGGGTATGGGATTCGAACGTCTTGCAATGGTTACGCAAGGTAAACAGTCAAACTACGACACTGATGTGTTCCAACCGCTGATTGCGGAAATTGGCGCAATTTCAAATACAAAATATGGCGACGATGCGAAACAAGACGTTGCTATGCGCGTGATTGCCGACCACATACGTACTATTTCGTTCGCAATCGCCGATGGTCAGTTGCCGTCGAACATCAAGGCAGGTTACGTGATTCGTCGTATTCTTCGCCGTGCTGTTCGCTATGGATATACGTTCTTAAATCTTCATGAACCGTTTATGTATCGTCTTCTTCCTTGTTTGATTCAGACAATGGGGAAAGCATATCCCGAAATTATCGCACAGGAAAAATTGATTACAAAGGTGATTTTCGAGGAAGAAAAATCGTTCTTGAAGACATTGGAAACGGGTATCAATTTGTTGAACTCAAAGATTGAAAAAGTTAAACAAGCAGGTCAGAAGACAATTTCGGGCGTTGATGCGTTCACGTTGTACGACACATACGGATTCCCGCTTGATTTGACGACATTGATTGCCCGTGAGCAAAATCTTGAAGTTGACATTGACGAGTTCCAGAAAGAACTTGAAAAACAGAAAGAACGTGCCCGTCAGGCAACAAACATTTCGACTGGCGACTGGGTTGTACTTTCTAACGAACAAGGAAACGCGTTCGTGGGTTACGACACTAAAGAATGTATGGTTTCGATAGTGAAATATCGTCAAGTAACGGCAAAAGGCAAGACCTTGTTCCAATTGGTATTCGACAAGACTCCGTTCTATGGCGAAATGGGTGGTCAGGTTGGCGACAAAGGATATATTGAGGCAAACGGCGTAAAAACTACGATAGTTGACACCGTTCGCGAAAATGGTCTTATAGTCCATTTATGTGAAAAACTTCCTGAAACGCTTGATACGGAATTCAATGCAGTAGTAAATACCAAATCACGCGAATTGACGGAATGTAACCACTCGGCAACGCACTTGTTACAATTTGCATTACAACAGGTGTTGGGCTCGCACGTTGAACAAAAAGGATCGTTGGTTACGCCGGAACATCTACGTTTCGACTTCTCTCATTTTCAAAAAATGACCGACGAAGAGATTCGTAAGACGGAACAAATTGTAAATCAGTTGATTCGTTCTGATTATGCATTGCAGGAATATCGCGATATGCCAATCAACGAGGCAAAAGCAATGGGTGCAAAGGCGTTGTTTGGCGAAAAATACGGCGACAAAGTTCGTGTGATTAAATTTGGCGATTCAATGGAATTGTGTGGTGGTACACATATTTCGTCAACGGGAAAAATCGGTTTCTTCAAAATTGTTTCCGAAAGTGCCATTGCAGCAGGAATCCGTCGTATTGAGGCTGTAACATCCGACAATGCAGAGAAATTCATTTTCGAACAAGTTGATACGATTGCAACTATAAAAGAATTGCTGAAGAACCCAGTAAATCTGACGAAACAGGTAGAACAACTTGTTGCAGAGAATGCAAAACTGCAAAAACAACTTGAAGCATTCGAAAAACAACAGACGCAACAGGTTGCAAACGAATTGTTGAAATCGGTAGAATCGAAAAACAACATTTCGTTGGTTGTGAAGGAAATCTCCGCATCGAATGCCAATGCATTGAAAGACATTGCGTTTAGTTTGAAAAACAGTTTGTCGTCGTTCGTTGTTGTATTGGCAGCGAATGTTGATGGCAAGGCAAACGTATGCGTAGCCGTTTCGCAAGATGTTATCGACGATTACAAGTTGACAGCACAAGAATTGATAAAACTGATGGCAAAAGAAATTGTCGGCGGTGGTGGTGGTCAGCCATTCTTCGCTACGGCAGGAGGAAAGAATCCGCAAGGAATTCCTACCGCATTGCAGTTGGTAAAGAATAGAATCAACGAGATATAATTGTAGAGACGTCACATTGTGGCGTCTCTCAGAAATAAACCTAAAATAGGCAACCTAAAATAGGTTGACTTTTAAAATAACATTCTCTTTATATAATGTATTGTTAAAATTCTGTTTCTAAAAAACTACCCCCTTATTCTTGCTTTTTCTTTTTTTTTGTATTATCTTGCCAACGAGTATTAGTTTATGCTAAACCACTCAGTATAAGGTATTTATGAAAAGATTTTGTCTATTAATATTGTCAGTTAGTATATTTTTCTCCTCTGCGTGGGCAGATGGGACGAGGCAATTGTGGCCAAATACCGCCGCAGAAGGAGCGGCTCCGAATCCTAAGGCTGGCATAGCCGACAACCAATGTTTTCTTGCTTTAGGTTCTCGTGAAGGCGGTAATGGAGAATCACGACCTTTTGCCCGTTACCAGCATTCTTCGTCTAAGGCAAGTTGTTCAGCTGAAAATCGACTTTATTTTCGGCTCAAAGATGGTGAAAAAGTGTGCTTGGGCTTTGGTGGATACATGCCGAATGGCGGAAGTGCGACCAGTAATCCAACAAACGGTAGTGAAAAGGTTAAGTATCGTATTAGCAAGGATGAAGCTGTTGTTTACAGCGAGCAAAATCTTCCTTCTTCTGGAAATGGATTTATTTCAACGTATGCTCAAGCGTATTATGGTCCGAATATCTTAGATGGGAATAGTACTAGGGGCTATAGTCCTATTGTTCTTACAGCAGCAGAATTAGGAGGTGCAGGAGATTATTATCTTGAATTTGATATTGGTTGCGACTTTGGCGTTGCAGCGGGGCAACCTTTTGATATTAGCCTTTTTGACATAACCGTTGTTGACGGAAGTAACGAAGCAAAATCGGGACGTGTATGGTCTAAAGCATGGGGATTGAATACTAATGGTGAGACGAAACAAGTATGGGCGACGTTTTATACAATGAGTACCGACGGATATTTATCAAAAGTATATATGTCGGGTGCCATGCCGTATCGTTTTGTGTTTGGTTGTAATTCTTTTGGTGCAACCCGTGAATACGAAAACGAGCCTAACGGTGTGGAAAAAGATCGTCAATCTTATCCTAATAAGAATACGTTCCAACCAGAATACCCTGTTTTCCTTACTCGACCAGAGGATGATTTCTTTGGACATGTAGCTCAGGTTCCGAATATTCCCAAGGATTTGACGTTTGCTGGTGATGCAATGAGTTGCGAAGATTTACTTTTTGTTGTGCAATTGCTTTATAACGAAGACGCAACCATTGAATTATTGATGGATACCAATGGCGACGACGAACCAGATATGGTAATTGCTGATAAACTTTTAGCGGAGAAATCTCAATCAAGAGGTTATCACTATCCTTGGAAAGATAAAGACGCTATAAAAAAAGCGGGAGAATATTGGTATTATCCTGAATCTAAGACGGAATCGGGATGCTTGAAACAATATAAGCTTTCGTTGTTTGACCAGCGGTTTACATACAATTCCGTGGAATTTAACATGGGGGACTCCGTAGATTTTACTCTTCCAAGCATGGCAGGTACAAGTTTGGCTGGAACTAAAGCTGCATTAGCAACTGCAGCAAAGAGTATTTTTAAAAAAACTCTTGGTACTGCAAATAATCCAGTACTAATTCGAAATAAAGAAGATTTAGTAGCTTTGGCCGATGCTGTAAATAGTGGAGGAACATTTACCTATACTATTCCCGATTTCCTTATTGATAAGGCAACGGGCGAAAAGATTCCTGCTACATTCGAGTTGGATGGTTCCTACGGCTTTTATGGTGTGAATTTCTACCTGATTGCACCAACGGGAACAATTGAACTTGGCTCTGATTGGGAAGGTATTGGTAATATGGAAGATAATTTGCCGTTTAAAGGGGGCTTTAGGGCTGGTCGTTATGCACCGAATCCCCTTACTGACAATGTAGATACAACTTATGCAAAATTAACTGGTGATCAGGATACGATTACTTTTGAAGGAGCTTCGGTTGGTTTGTTTGCATATTGTGATGGTGCAACCATAGATAATGTAAATATAAAAGGAGATATATCGTATGGTAGTAATACTGTTATTACAGAAATAGAAAATGCCGATGGTGAAAACACATGCATAGTAATGGGTGGAATTTGTTCTTATATGAAAAATACTACGATAAAACATTGTAGTAATGCGAGTGTGATTTCAATCGATATAATGGATGATGAAAAACTTTGTTACACGGGAGGAATCGTCGGTTTTGCCAGTGCCTGTGAGATAGATTCTTGTAGGAATTATGCAGAGATAAATATTTCAGATGGAATGGATCAGTCCATAGCTGGAGGAATTGCTGGTGCTATGCATAAAACATCATCTATAAATTATTCTTTTAACATAGGAAAAATTACCTCTAAATACGCTGGTGGAATTTTAGGTGCAGTTGATGATTTGGAGACAGGAAATGTTACTATAACAAATTGTAGAAATAAAGGATGGATAAATGCTGAACTTATTGGTGGAGGTATAGTTGGCTTTAATTGGGGAACGATATTGGTTGAAGATAGCGAGAATAATGGCTCTATAGAGGGAGAAAATGCTAATAGTGGAATTATAGGGGAGTGTATAGATGCAACGATACGATATTGTTTAGATACGTATGATGAAAGAATTGCAGGAACAACAACACCTATTGTTCAAAGCATTTCGATAGCAACAGATGGTTCTTATATACAGAATTATGATGGTACCGATGGACGTTCTGGTACCAAGTATGATATAAGTGCCGTAGATGGTTTAACACTAGAATCAGGAGTTACTCTTGATGAAGATCATTTTTATTATAATGAAGAGAGTCGCACATACTCCTTGTATGAAACAATGTGCTGTGGAGAAAATTGGCGTATGGAAACTGCGGGTCGTTTGTACAAAGATGATCAATCATTTTATATAAAATGGGATGGTAAAGATTCCGATGGTAATTGTGTCGTAGGAGAGGTAACGGTTAAATACCAGAAAAACTCTGGTGTAACACACTTCCCATTCTTTGATCCAGAAAATATTAATGAAACAGAAACACGAACGGGAGGTCTAAAAGGTTTGGTGGTATATAGAATTTCTCCTATACAAGATTCTATCAAAAAATACGACGATCCTGCTTATTGGGCATCTGCAGAAACTGATGGTGTTAATGGCGCAAGCAAAAATCAAAGAGCAGAAAGAGCCAGTACGAATGCCGACACAATTGCCCTTACCGCAAATGCCAAATCACGATATGGCTATCAAAAACTTCCTGAAGGATATTACCAAACGGTAAATCTTTCTGATGATGAATATGGTATAGAAATGAATCTCTATTGGGATGATAGAAAAATTATAATTAACAACACAACATGCGATAAGACGGTTACAGAAACGACTCCTCCGTTAGTCATTGGAAAAACGACAACAGAAACAACATATACCTATAGAAATAGAACCTCAAATTCTAGAAAATGCGATATGCGATCTGGTTTCTCTTGTGTGGCTCCACAAAGAGTATTAAATACATATATTTCTCCAAAATCGGGCGACACACTCTATTATTGTACCAATTCAAATAATAAAAAATTTGGTGCTGAGTGTTCTCTAAAATGGTACGATACGACATGGACAACATCTACCTCAAGTGTTTGTTCAGGTATCGAAAATGTTTCTGCTGGTGGTTATTTAGGTTCCAAAGGTGGTGGACATATATTCCCAGAAAAAAATTTCGGTAACAAACATACTATTAATACGTGGTGGAATGGTGTTGAAGTTCAGTCTTTAAATATTCTGAATATGAAAGAACATTCTGTGGCTTCGTTGACGGTATATATGCCTATAGTTATTTCTCTTTGGAAAGCAACGAATTTTGACAATTCTGTGTTGTTAGAATGGTCAACTGCTTCCGAAGAAAACAATGATTATTTCACCGTAGAACGTTCATTCAACGGTGTGTCGTGGGTTGCAATCGGCAAAGTCAATGGTGCGGGAACAACTACTGTAGAAAATTTCTACTCGTTTGAAGATAAAGAACCAGTAGAAGGTATTTCATACTATCGCCTCAAACAAACAGATTTCAACGGCGAATATTCTTATTCAAGCGTAAAATGTATCAATCGTCCTAAAAAACCGAATGATAGTTTTGTAGTTTACACCAACCATGAGGCAAATGCATTCATTGTTGAAGGTGAGGTTATTGCCGCTTGTCCAATCGAAGTTTATAGCACTACGGGGGCGAGAGTCTATAATGTTTCGTTCAACACGATAAGCGTTAACAAAGTGCTTATCAATGTGAAAGATTTACCTGCCGGTTCCTATTTCGTAAAAATCTGCAACGGTAGCAAGGCCGTGATTAAAAACTGGTAATTCTCCAATTAAACACAGATGATTGTAGCGCTGTCGTTTTACGGCAGCCGTAGATATGTTGGTTGCCTGTTACATCGTGGCATTCGTATATCATCAATAATTAGTAGGGCTGTCGTATTACGGCAGTCGTGGATATATTATAAAAAGGCTGCCACAGTGTGACAGCCCTACGGTAATCAGAAACGAGGACGTTTCTTATTAATATTCTTTCAAATATTCTAAAACCTGATTTACAATATTCTCAGCCGTATAACCAAATTTTTCGTCAAGAACGGTATAAGGAGCCGAGAATCCAAAATGATCCAATCCCCAGATTCTTCCTTTTGGACCGACTAATCCTTGCATATTGATTGACAATCCAGCAGTTACACCGTAAACGGGTTTATTTGACGGAATAACTTTTTCTTGATATTCCTTTGGTTGGTCACGGAACAAACCTTCCGACGGAGCAGATACAACTTGTACCGAAAGATTGTGGGTGTTCTCAAGTATTTGAGCAGCATCGTAAATCGTGCTTACTTCGGAACCATTTGCCACCAAAACGACATCAATATCTTTTTTCGGCTCATTTATAATATACGCGCCAAATTTGGCATTTTGAGCGTCTGCATATCGTGTAGAACCTTGTTTTGCAGGCAAATCCTTCACATTTTGTCGAGAGAAAATCAAACCCGTCGGACGATCGTTTGTCTTCATTGCAAGTTCCCAGCAAACGGTAGCTTCTTGACCGTCGGCAGGACGAAGAACGACAAAACTGCGTTTACCACTATGGTTGTACACGTGTTCCATCAAGCGAATCTGAGCTTCTTGCTCGATTGGCTGATGCGTAGGACCATCCTCGCCCACACGGAATGCATCGTGTGTCCATACATATTTCACTGGCAGTTCCATAAGAGCAGACATACGCATTGCCGGTTTCATATAGTCGGAAAATACGAAGAATGTTCCACATGCAGTGAAAAATCCACCATGAAGAACGATTCCGTTCATAATCGAAGCCATTGTCAACTCTGCCACGCCTGCTTCAAGGAATTTCCCTGAAAAATCACCTTTGACAATATCCTGAGTTTTTTTCAAGAATCCGTCCGTGTTGTCGCTATTTGACAAGTCGGCAGACGAACAAATCATATTGTCGAGATTTTCAGCCAAGAAACCAAGCACGTTTTTCGAAGCAACGCGAGTTGCCGCATTTTCCTTTTGTTCTATGGTTGAGAAATCCATGTTCGTTGGAAGTTCACCCGATAAATATTGTGCGAATTTCTTTGCCAATTTAGGATTTTGTTTTTCCCAATTTGCTTGCTCTTCTTTACGTTTTTGAGCAGCTTGGGCTTTTTCCGCATTGACTTTTTTCCAGAAATCTTTCACATCATCAAATACAGCAAACGGATCATCGGGATTTCCTCCAAGATTGAGGATTGTTTTTTCGACAGAAGCACCCGCTTTGCTGACAGGCTGACCGTGAGTAGATGTTTTTCCCTCAAAAGAATTGCCTTCAGCATCGAGCAACCCTTTCCCCATAATTGTTTTTCCAATAATCAAGGATGGCTTGTCGGTCTTTTCGTTTGCCCAACGGAGCGCCTTACGAATCTCGTCGTGATCGTTACCATTGATAGTAATGACTCTCCAACCCCACGATTCGTATTTTTTTGCGGTATCTTCACTCGAAACGGCATCGGTATGCGTAGAAAGCTGAATGTCGTTTGAGTCAAAAAACATGATAAGATTATCCAATCCAAGATGACCAGCAATACGTCCGGCACCTTGCGAGATTTCTTCCTGAATACCACCATCGGAGATGAACGCATAGATTTTATGTTGCATCCAGTCGCCAAAACGATGACGAAGGAATTTCTCAGCAATAGCGGCACCTACGGCCATCGTATGTCCTTGTCCGAGCGGACCAGACGTGTTCTCAATACCAATTGCAGGATTTACTTCGGGGTGTCCCGCAGTAATGCTTCCCCATTGACGGAAATTTTTCAAATCATCAATCGACAACGAGCCAACCATAGCCAAGGTTGCATACAACATTGGCGACATGTGACCTGGATCCAAGAAAAATCTGTCACGATTTGCCCATTTCAAATTGGTCGGGTCGTATTGTAGAAATTCTGAATATAAAACTGAGATAAAATCCATTCCACCCATGGCTCCACCCGGATGTCCTGACTTTGCTTTTTCAACCATCGAAACTGCAAGAATACGCAGATTGTCGGCTGAACGTTCTGAGATAGTCTTCATTGTCTATTTTATTTTGACTGCAAAATAATTTGATTTTCTTCATAAAAAGAATGAGAAAATAGATTTTTTATACACAAGTTTTTTAACAAAGTATATATTTCTCTTTTTGATATATTTTCCAAGAAAAAACGTGCGAACAAAAATTATTTTCTTATTTTTGCAACAAAATTTGGGTATTGTGAAGAGAGTATATACATATATCTTGCTGATGCTTGCCACTATAGTAGGGGCGAGTGTTCAAGCTACACCAAATGTGAGTCTTTTGAATATGGGTTCACTACAATTGTCGTCACCGTCACAGGTAAACTTCTATAATCCGCCAACGCGTCCTCATGCGGCATATAAAGGCGACTCATGGTACAACACGGGTTGGGGCTTTGGCGTTACGTTTGGGGCAACTTCGTTTGCTGGTGATGTAATGTTTAATGAAAATAACGAAGATGCTCGCTTGGGTGATACTCGATGGACGGTAGGCTTATCTGTTGATAAAGTGATATTGACTCCGATAGAATTGCGTCTTCAGGCAGGATACGGACGCTTGGCAGGTTCCAAGATTTATGACACGCAGATGAATTATAACGGACTTGTATTTAACGCTTCGATTATAGAATATGGCATAAATGCAAAATTCAATCTTCTTAAGGCACTGATTGATGAAGATATAGCTACTTCACCATATTTGGTTGCCGGTGTCGGTGGATGTTTCTATAATGCTAAATGTACTAATGGATATTCTGGTAAACAAACAGAATCAAAGGAAAATTGCTTGATTTTTCCTCTTGGTATAGGTTTGAATTGTAATTTGGACGAACATTGGGACATAAATCTTGAAGGTCGCTGGAATCTTACAAATTCCGATAATATCGACGCGCTTGAGGCAAACTGCCTGAATAGTAAAATTCAAGATACTTATGTGACAGCTACATTAGGCGTTTCGTATAAGATTCCTACCTTAAATTATAATGGTAAGAATCATCACGGAAAAATGCATAACAATGGCGATTGGATTAAGCAAGGGTGGGGCGCTGGCGTGTTTGGCGGTGCAACCTCGTTTTGTGGTGATATCATGTGGAATGATATGAACACAACCACTCGTATGTCCGATACCAAGTATTTGGTTGGTCTTTCAATTGATAAGGCATTGTATGAATATGTAGATTTTCGTTTGCGTTTGTCATACGGAACTTTGCAAGGAAAGAAAGATTATAAGTTGAGCGACGAGTCATGGCAAGATAAGATGTTCAACGCTTCAATGATAAATGCGACGTTAAACGCACGATATGATGTGGTTCGTGCTATTCTTGACGACAAGAAATTCCCTGTTTCTGTGTATGCAACTGGTGGCGTGGGAACATGTACGTTTAAATCAACATTGAAGAAGGCAACAACGGATGCCGTTCTTAAAGAAAAATCATATACGTGTTTGATGGCTCCCGTTGGTTTAGGCGTGAATGTCCATCTAACCAATAACTTGTTGCTTGAGGCAGAAGGCATTTGGTCTATAACCTCCTATGATGTATTAGATGCCGAGGTTTCAAATGATAATGACAAAACGTTACAAGACACTTATATCGCAACAACGCTTGGCTTAACATATTTATTCGATGCTGGAAAGTCTTCGGGAATGAAGAGTGGAAATAAAGGTTCTATGTACACTGCTCGTTCAAAATATACCAAAGCTAATTTCTTGCAAAAGAAACATAAGAAGAAAAAAGGATACACTCCTAGAAGATAATTTTGATAATATAATTGCTGATTAGCAATTCAAGAGCAATGTCATTTAGTATTTCTCAACGTATATCCAAATATTTAACCAAGTATCTTTCAAGTAAATTCGTGTTTATCATGGATTTATTCTTGTCGGTATTGGCTTCTTGGGTTGTGCTGCTTACGTTGAATTTCACTGCCGAGTCCAAAATTTATGCGTCGTCATATACTACAATTTGGTTAGTGGCATCGTTGATCGCTTCAGTATGCGTGTTGTTGCTATTCCGTTGTTACACTATCATTATCCGTCACTCTACACTAAAAGATTATTTTCGTTATTTCTTGACGGCTTTCACAAAGGCCTCGTTATTATTATTGACGATTGTCGTGTTTGGGATGTACACTCCGGCAACAATCTTGGTCGCAGTGTTCGATTTCTTACTAACATTCTTCTTCCTTGTCGGAATACGCCTATGTATGATGGTGGTGTACGATATTTATCGTAACCGTGTGAAGGAACGTACTGAGCAGAAACGGGTATTGGTGTATGGAACAACGGATAAGGCTGTGGCTGTCGTGACCAGATTTGCAAACTCTACAAAATACAACATTATCGGCTTTTTGTCAAATGATAAGCATGCTAAAGGCAACATGTTGGTTGACAAGAAGATTTTCTTTTATGAAAACGACGACGATTTGTATGACTACTGCGATCGTATGTTGGTTGATTGTATTCTGTTTCCTTTGGAATCCGATGCACAAAATGAACGTAATGGTTTGGTACAATTTTGTATCAACAATAATATAAAACCTCTGGTTGCTCCGTCAATTGACGAGGTTGTTGGCGGTCGATTGGTAAAGAGCCATATTCGTGAAGTTAAGATTGAAGATTTGTTGGGACGTCCTGAAATTTCAATCTCAATGGATGAAATCGTCGCTAATTTCAAAGATAAGGTTGTATTAGTTACGGGAGCTGCCGGTTCTATCGGTTCGGAACTGTGTCGTCAGCTTGCCTCTTTTGGCATAAAACAATTGTTGTTATTTGATAATGCCGAAACACCTATGCACAATCTTCGTTTGGAAATGGAAGGGCGTTATCCGAATTTGGATTTTACTCCAATAATAGGTGATGTTCGTCATCCGGCACGACTTGATTTTGCATTTCGAAAATGGCATCCGCAAGTGGTGTTTCACGCAGCTGCCTATAAGCATGTGCCTTTGATGGAGGAAAATCCGTGTGAGGCGGTTCTTGTCAATGTGAACGGAACGAAAAATGTTGCCGACAAATGTATTGAATACAATGTCGAAAAAATGGTGATGATTTCAACCGACAAGGCGGTAAATCCTACCAATATCATGGGATGTTCAAAACGTTTGGCGGAGATATATGTGCAGTCGTTAGGTGTGGCGTTGCAACAAGGAGCTATGAAAGGAAATACGCAATTTGTAACAACGCGTTTTGGTAATGTTCTTGGTTCCAATGGTTCGGTAATACCTCGTTTCCGTGAACAAATTGAAAAAGGTGGGCCGGTAACGGTGACGCATCCCGACATAACCCGTTTCTTTATGACTATTCCCGAGGCCTGTCGTCTTGTAATGGAGGCGGCGACAATGGGCGTTGGTAACCAAATCTATGTGTTCGATATGGGTAATTCTGTAAAAATCGACACATTGGCTCGTAACATGATAGAATTAGCCGGATTGAAGGTCGGCGAGGATATAGAAATTGTTTATACGGGACTTCGTCCTGGCGAAAAACTCTATGAGGAAGTTCTTGCAAGTGAAGAAAATACGTTGCCGACACCTCATAATCGTATCCGTATCGCAAAAGTTCGGGAATATGAATATAACGAGGTAAATGAAACTATCACTCAACTGACCAATTTATCATATAGTGTAAACATTCCCGATATGGTCAAATTGATGAAAAAGACTGTACCAGAATTTAAATCTCAAAATTCACAGTTTGAGGAGTTTGATAAATAGCTTATAGCATATTATTGTTCACCCCCTGATCTTTTTAGTTTTCTCAATTCTTCTTTTTGCGTAGGTGTGATTCTATAACTTTCAATCGCTTTCTGTATTGTTTTGTTGTGACACCAGACGGATAATTTTTTCTGTTGTAGATAGGGCAGCGTTGCTTCGTATTGTTTTGCAAGAGCTGTCGCAAAGAACCATGCAATCATCATGTTTACGTAGTATTCGCTTGATTGGACTTTTGACACGAGTTTCAAATATTCTGGCTTGAAATTTTTGTCAAGGTAAAAATTCATAATCATTCCGATGCCAAAACGTATTGTGTATGTGTGAGTTGACGAAATCCATTGTTGGATTTTGGGAAACAGTTCGTCACAACGTTTTCCCAAAACTTTTGGCTTCAACGAATCGCAGGTTGCCCAATTGTCAACGTAGGGGAGAAACGTGTCGAGTGCTTCGATGCAATGGTCATAATCCTTGATTTTTTCAATCAAGAATGCGTGTAAGTTGTTTTCTTCATAATATTTATGTGGCAATTGCAGGAGAAATTGTTCGTAGTCGCCTTCCTTGGCCAATTCATTGGCAAATGCTCGCAATTTTGGAACGCGAATACCTATGATGGTTTCAGGGTTGATTGTTGGTATCAGTTTGCTATGAAACTTTTGATACTCACAATCTTGCAAGGAAAATAAATGATTGAGAATTTCTTGATTTGTCATTTTTCAAATTTTTAACAAAGGTATTTTTTTCTGTACAAAAAAACGAAAAATAATTGCTCTTAAAAAGTGTCAGTAACTTATGAAGCACTCTTTTGTGTATTGAGAATAAAATCGTATCTTCGCCCCGAATTTTAGAAGCAGACAAATGGATAAAAATACGATTATCGGAACGGTTCTTATATGTCTTTTAATGGTTGGCTATTATTTCTTTACGCGTCCAACCGAGGAAGATTTGAAACGGAGAGCGGAATATCTTGATTCTTTACGAAATGTAGAATTACAAAAGGAATTACAGCGTCAGGAGGATTCTTTGTTGGCGTTGCAGGCACTAAACGACACTGCTCGTGTGGATTCGGCCATGGCACAAAAAAGTCAGGATGAAGTTACATTGATGCGTGAGTATGGTAACTTTTATAAGTCGGCACAAGGCGAGGAAGAATTTGTGACGCTCGAAAATGAGTTGATTGCCGTTACGTTGAGTAGCAAGGGTGGAAAACCGTATCGCGTGCAGGTCAAAGGATATAAGACGCATTATGGTGATTCATTATATATATTGGCTGGCGACAGCACGCATTTTGGCTTGTTGCTGAGTGCGATAGGTCGATCAACCGACGAAATGTATTTTACAACGAAGGTTCACAAGCCTACTGCAGAACAGGAACAATCGGTTTCGTATCGTTTGTCGGTGAATGAGTTCTCGTATTTGGAATATACTTATACGTTGAAACCAAATTCCTATAATTTGGAGTTGGAAATCACCACGAAGGGAATGGACACCTACATTCGCGAATCGCGCTACAATTTGTTGTGGAACACTACAATGAACGTGTTGGAGAAATCGAAAACGTCTGAGTCACAGAATACCACGATTGTTTGGAAATACTACGAAGACGATACCGAGACATTGAATCCCCGTGCAAAAGACGATGAAAAGGAAAATTTGAGCGGTCAGGTGAAATGGGTAGGTTTCAAACAACATTTTTTCTCGTCGGTTCTGATTGCTGACGATAAATTTGAGCGCGGTGGTAATGTCGCTTCTAAATACTTGACCGACAGCGAAACGGCAATGAAGGATTTTACAGCCAATTTGTTCTTGCCGAAAGAAGAAAAAATCGGTTTGAAATTCTTCTTCGGCCCTAATCACTTGCCAGTGTTAGAGGACCAAAATGTAGATTTGGAAAGTATGTTGGATTTGGGTTGGTTCGGATTTATTACAAAATACGCTATCGTTCCTATTTTCAACTGGTTACGTGGCTTTATCGACAACATGGGATTGGTGATTTTGCTGATGACAATCATTTTGAAGGCAGTTTTGTTCCCATTGACGTGTAAATCGTACCTTTCAACCGCTCGTATGCGTGTGATTAAGCCGTATGTGGATGAAATTAACGAAAGATATCCAAAGCCAGAGGAGGCAATGAAAAAACAACAAGCGACGATGGACTTGTACAAGAAAGTCGGTATTAATCCAATGGGTGGTTGCTTGCCATTGTTGATTCAATTCCCGATTTTGGTCGCTATGTTCCGTTTCTTCCCGGCTTCGATAGAACTTCGTCAGGAAAGTTTCTTGTGGGCTGAAGATTTGTCAACGTATGATTCCATTTTTGAATGGTCAACGCATATTCCGTTGATTTCGTCAATTTATGGAAACCACATCAGTTTGTTCACCTTATTGATGGCTGCATCGATGATTATTGTGAATAAGATTAACACGATGAACACGACGCAAGTGCAAACGCCTGGTATGCCGAATATGAACGTGATGATGTGGATTATGTCCATAATGATGATTTTCTGGTTCAACGACTATTCGGCTGGTTTAAGTTATTACTATTTGTTGGCAAACGTAATTACCATGCTTCAGACTATCTTGATTCGTAGTTTGATAAACGACGAGAAGATTCTTAAAAAGTTGGAGGCAAACAAGGCGAAGGCGGCTACGACAAAGAAACGTAAGTCTCGTTTCCAAGAACGTTTGGAACAAATGGCGAAAGAGCAGCAAAAGAAGATGCGTAACTAATACGCAGACCATAATTACTGCAATGAAGAATATTGCAAAAATCATAGTGTTTTTTGTATCGTGCGCGCTTGTCTTTTCGGCGTGTGGCGGGAAAAAATATGATGGATATACCTACATTAAAAAGTACGATTACTACTACAAGTTGCATGCCTTTGCCGATGCGTACAAGACGGCTCATCCGTCCGATGTGGTGACGGCATTGATTTCGTTTAGCCTGGTAGATGCCGATACGGCTGCGTTTTGTGCGGAGTACGAAGTCGTTGTGGATAAAGAAGATACGCTTGGGTTGCCCTTATTGTTATTAGGAACGCATACGGGCGATAGCATGTCTTTCATCGTTCCAACCGAAAAGTTCGTCTGTGACGCCGTTTTCCCCGAAGAATTTGCCGCATTGGCCTTGGCACCGGAATTGAAATTGTCGGTGAACGTATTGTCGGTGTTGGATAGCGCAAGTTTTCAGGAACATAAAAAAGAACTTGCTTTATGGAAAAAAACCAAGGAAGAATACGAGCAATATCAGATAAAACAGTATCTGAAAAAGCATCGCGTGAAGTTCGTTCACTTAAAATCAGGCATTTATAAACGTATTTTGAAACAAGGAAGAGGAAAAAATCCTAAATTTGGAGATGTGATTACGATTACGTATCAGGGAAGTTTGTTGAACGGCGAAATCATCAACCATTTCACAACCATGGACTTTTCATACGGTACGAAAATGCAGGTGATAGAAGGTCTTGAGTTGGCTATCAAGACAATGAAGAAGGGGGAACGGGCACAAATCATTGTGCCGAGCAAATATGCGTGGGGAGAGGAAGGTATGTCGAACGGGGCAATTGCTCCCTATACGCCCATCGTGTTCGATATAGAATTGAAAAAAATATCAAGATAATAGAGGTATGGATTTTACATTTGAACCAGAAGCGATAGAAAAAGTAAAACGGTTAATTGCTGATAATCAGGTTTTTGCCATAACGACGCATTATAATTCCGACGGTGATGCCATAGGTTCCTCGACGGCGTTTGCAGAAGTGCTTCGGCAAATGGGGAAAACGGTAAAAATCTTGTTGCCCAACGATTATCCTGCTTTTTTTAGATGGATGCACGGCGTGGAAGATATTCTCAGTCTTGACCGCCATTCCAAAGAGGTGCAGAAATATATCGCCTCCATGGATGTGCTTATTTGTCTGGATATAAACCAGTTAAGTCGTACAGAGGATTTGGAACAGTTTTTCGCACAGTCGAACAAACCGAGAATCGTCATTGACCATCATATAAACCTGCAAATAGAGGCAGATGCTGCGTTTTCGTTCCATAAGGCAAGTTCCACATGCGAACTGGTGTACCACATTCTTCGTGCTTGTGGATATGAGAAATTTATCGACAAACACGTCGCTGAGTCATTATATACGGGCATCATGACCGATACTGGACGATTGGATTATTCGTCGAACTATCCCGAAGTGTACGAAGTGATGGGGACTTTGGTAGGAATGGGAATCAACAAGGCGAAGATTCACGACAAAATAAACAATGTGTTTAATTACGACAGATTTCGCTTGCAGTCGGCTGTGATGAAAGATAATTTTACGTATATGCCTGACTATCATGCTGGTTATATGTTTATTTCCAATGCGAACAAACGAGAATATAATTTCCAGTTAGGTGATTCCGAAGGATTTGTAAATATGCCGTTATGTATACGCGATTTGAAATTTGTGGCATTGTTCACCGAATACGAGAAAGGACCTGTAAAGGCGTCGTTTCGTTCCAAAGGCGATTTCCCGGCAAATGAATTTGCAACGGAATTATTTAATGGTGGGGGACATTTTAACGCTGCGGGTGGAAAGTATTTTGGCACGCTTGACGAAGCAATACAAGCATTCAAAGACGGACTTGAAAAATATCGGGACAAATTGGATAAGAAATAGCAAATAAAAAAGACCTGCAATTGCTTGCAAGTCTTTCGTAGCGAGAGGCGGGCATGATCCGCCGACCTCATGATTATGAACCCCTTTACATTATTCGTGTATTTCATTGAAAATCAATCTATTGCACTCTTAAGCTTTCAGTTTTCTTTTTTCACCACCTGAAAACTTAACGAG